>Ga0307373_10002718_pt1 | contig 31585 bp, 26 predicted proteins | sample OX2MG_FD_202534 | JGI IMG/M metagenome (GOLD analysis project Ga0307373, IMG submission 202534) | Soil microbial communities from Risofladan, Vaasa, Finland - OX-2 | ecosystem: Environmental > Terrestrial > Soil > Coastal area > Acid sulfate soil | place: Finland: Risofladan, Vaasa | collected...
CACCTGGAGAAAACCCGCATCACCAGGCACGACTGGCACCCCGACTGGAACTACACCATCCACGCAGCCGACAAACCATAAATCTAAGTTATTAAAACTTCTCCCCTTAGGCGGCGGATAACGCCGGGGATCCAGCGGTCGTGCCAGTCTGCGGCGTCCTTCGGCGCTGGCCGTTTGGCGAGATAGGCGGCCGACCAGAGTTGGTAGAGCCAGGCCAGCTCCCACCTGGCTTCCGGGTGGTTGGGCCAGCAGGGCCGGATCTGGTCGGCGAAGTAGTCGGGGTACTGGGTGCGCAGGACCGTCTCCACCCAGTCGGAGAGTTCGCCGGACTTCTCCTCGCGCGCATGTTCGTCCATCGTCAGCCAGAACCATCCGGACGGCGACGCCTTGTCTTCCTGGGTGAGCAGGGCGAGGATCTGCTGGACCTGGCTGCGGAGTTCGGTGATGCCGTCCAGGACGATCGCGTGCTCCTGCTGCGTGCGGGTCAGCACGTCCACTTTGGCGGTGAGCGCTTCGACGTCGCGGCGCAGCCCGTTGAGTTGAACGGCCAGGTCCGCGACGGCTGGCGATCCGTCGCGGCCCTCAAGCGGATCGGTCACTTACTGTTCCCCAGACCGGCGGGTGGGTCCCAAGGGCGACGGGGACGCGGCGGCCGGTATTCGCCAGGCGACGGCGGCGGAACCTGATCGGGCGGGGTCGTCCAGCGTGGGGCTGCCTGCGATCCGCCAGCGTTCGGCTGCACGGTCGGCGCATCCCATTCGTCTGGCTGCAACTCCAGCTCCCCGGAATGCCAGGACTCACCGTCCCGGGGCAGCGGGATCAACTCTCCGACCGGATCCGATCCGGGCCATTCCATCTGCTCCACCTCCGGGTGGGCAGCTTCGGCGGTCGGCAGTGACCGTCGCGGTGCTCCAGCGGTCCGGCGGGCGTGCCGGTAGTCCTGCCGTCGCCAGGCCATCCGGAGCCGGACAACGACCGGGGACAGGTTGCCGTGCACGACCAGAGCGCGCCACTCCGGCAATGTCCGCAACAGCTCGGGTGGCAGCACCCGGACCGGCTGGTAGGTGATGGTGCGGGCGCGCCGTCCGTCTTCGTCGTGAGTCCGGCTGTGGGTGCGCAGCGCGATCTCGCCGCACAGCAGGGACAGCCTGTCCAGGGTGTCGGGGTCGGCGACACCGCCGAGGATGACCTTGATGCCGACGGTGTCCCAGATCGCGCGTGCTCCCGCGCTGTCCCAGCGGGCTTCGAGCTGGGCTAAGCCGTGGCAGACGGCCACGATGAGGATGCCCTTGCCTGCGCTGTCGGCCATCCACAGCGGCAACGGGACCGGGCAGATCTGGGTGACCTCGTCCAGCGCCATCAGCATCGGCGGGTCCAGCCTGCCGTACGGCTGCAACGACCCGGCGAACGCGGCGCGGGCGTGCACGTACTCTGCGAACGCGCGGAACAGCGGCGCGATCGGTGCCTCTTCCCGCCTGGAGCCAATCATGTAGAGGGTGTTCCGGCCGGACACGAAGTCGGCGACGTCGAATCCTTCGCCCGTGCCCGGTGAGGTTGCCTCCGCGACGGCGGGATCTGCGAGCCAAGCGAGCGCGCGGGTCACCGTCATCCGGATCGAGTCGGCCGTCCGGCCTGGCTTGCGGACTTCCCGGATCGGGCCGAGCCAGCCACCGGCCGCGCCCGGGTGGGCGGCGAGTATCTGTTCTGGCACGGCGTCGTCGATGCCATGCGCCCACTGGTAGACGTCATTCATGGCGCGCCCGTCCAGCGCCGCCGCGTGCAGCAGGCTGGCCAGCACCGAGGAGGCTTTCCCGATCCAGAACGTCATGTCGTGCAGGCCCTTGGACTCGGTGGCGGCGGTGAAGGAGGCTGCTCGCTGCAACGCGATGGCCGGGTGCTCGCAACCTTGCAGCGGGTTCCACCGGAACGTGGACGGCACGCCGCCGATCCCCTCGGGGTTGAACACGTGCAGCACGCCGTACTGGCCGCGGAGCAGGGCAGTGTTCTCGAACAAGTCGGTGCGGGTGGTGGTGGACACCACCGCGCCGGGGTGGTCGATGATCCGGTCCGCCAGCCAGCCGGACTTGCCGGTCCGGGGCGCGGCCAGCACCAGCATCTGATCCTCCATGCTGGCGATGACCCGCCGCCCGAAGTGCGCCCGGCCCAGCCGGACACCGTAGCCGGTCACGGGCAGCATCAGCCGCGCCCACCAGGGCAGCGAAGGCCGGGAGCGGCGGCCGGTCCAGACCGCCCGCAGCCGTGACCAGCGGATCACGAGTTCCAGGAGGTTGGCGTATCCGGGGCCGGGCCGCAGGTACAGCCGGATCCGCCAGCGGAGAATCCGGACCCTGCGCCGGGCTCCGTTCGGGTTGCCGATGACGATCCGGACCACCACGGCCAGGGCCAGGAGCACGCCGAGCGCGATGAGCGCTTCGATGGGGTGGTGAATGAGATGGTGAAGCATCAGGCCACCGCCTCCGCGTCGGATTCGGTTTCTGGGTGGGAGCCGTTGACTGCGCTGGACTGCATGGCCAGGTACTTGGCCAGCTCGCGGCGCGCAGTGCCAGGGTGGTAGTCGATCCGGCCGGCAATCTCGCCGGCGAGCGCGGCTGACTTGGCCCGGTTGCCGTACCGGGGGTCGCCGGTCTCGCCGCATCGCTCGTAGAGGCGGATCAGCGCCTCGCGTTTCTTCTCACCGGGGGCCAGTTCGTCGTGGGGGAGTAGGTCGCGAATTGGTCCCTGGCTCTGGCCCCGCGGGTCATCCGGTGAGGGTTCGACCGGCCGGGGGGCTTCGTTGGGAATTGGTGGGGTGCTTGCCGTGCCGGTGCCGTCTCCAGCGATCAGCGTCGGCAGGCGGCCAGCTGCGGGCAGGCTGTCGGCGCGGACGCCGGGCGCGATCGGCGCTATTGCCAGCACCCAGCGGCGGAATCCCGCGACCGTCCCCGGCATGTCGAAGAGCAGCCGTAGCACCCAAAGCCCTAGACCGCCGAACGCTCGCCATGGCGAACTGTCCCGCGTGAGCTGCGTAGCCGGATCGTGGGACTGTGCCCAGCGCCGCACCACGGCGATGAGCCGGTCCGAGGCAAGCGCGTACAGGGCGCTCGGCATGACCCACACCGTGACGGACCGCGGTGAGGTCAGGTCGGCGGCGAGCAAATTCATGGTCAGCGAGCCGAGGGCGCACGTGACGTTAAGCACCCGTTCGACAGCCCCGCGCCTGCCGCGCCGGGCCAGCGACAGTGCGAGCAGGGCGAAGATGACCGCGCCAGTGTCCAGGCCGAGTGCTTCCAGGAGTGATGGGACGTGCGCGTGTTTGGCGTGGTCGACGAAGGCGTACTGGGCGCGGAAGCTCACGTAGCCCTGTGCTGCGGCTAGGAGAAGCAGCAGCCCCGATGCCACAGTCAGCAGGCCGCCGCCGTCGCTGCGGTCGGGCCGGGCTTTCACGACTGATCCCCGTCTGCGGGTGGCTCGTCTGCAGGTGGCTCGTCGGCGGGCGGCTGGCCGCCGAGGCTGTCGCCGAGCTTCTTCAGCGCGGCGCGAGTGATCTTGTCGGGGACCTCGGTGTAGACCTCCATCGTCATGGCGATCTGGGCGTGCCGGAGGATCCGCATCGCGACCCGGGGATGCACGTCAAGGGCCGCGAGAATCGAGGCGCAGGTGTGACGGGTGTCGTGTACCCGGATCCGCGGGACGCCTGCCTTGGCGCAGCGGGCGTCGAAGCTGCGGTTGAAGTTCCGCGGCTCGATGGGGGTTCCCCACTTGGTGGTGAGCACCAGGTCGCTGGGCTGCCACCGGTCACCCGCCTTCATGCGGGCAGCTTCCTGTTCGTCGTGGCGCAGCTTCAGCGCGGCCGAGCAGATATCAGGCAGCGGCACCGTGTCGTCGGCGTCTGAGTCCTCGGTCTTGACCCGCTTCTTGTGAATCAGTTGCCTGCCGATGCGCTGGAGCTGCCAGCTGATGTCGAGTTCTGCCTCGTCCTCGTCGATGCTGGGCCAGACAAGGCCGAGGACCTCGCCCTTCCTCAGGCCGTTGACCAGGACCAGGACGTAGGCGGCGTACAGCGGGTCGCCGTCCTCCCGCGCCGAGGCGAGGAAGCGGCTGGCCTCCTCGACGCTCCATGCTGAGCCCTTGCGGCGGCGCCGCGGTGGACTCGGCACCTTGGCCATGGCCGCGACGTTCCGGGAGACCAACTCGTCGGATGCCTTGGCATGGTTGAGAACTGTCCGGAGAATGTTGCGCGCCGCCTGCACCGTCCGGCGGCCCGGGTATTCCTTGCAGCACTCGCCGATGGCGCAGCACCGCCGCCGGTTCTCGGGCCGCGCGGCGTCCTTGCCCTGGACGCAGCACTGGCAGGTTTTCGGCAGCTTGTTCAGCCACGTCTGTACCTCGCGGACCTGCAGCCGGTCGAGCCGCTTCTTACCCAGCGCTGGGACGATGTACAGGCGGGAGATGGCCTCGTAATAGGCATACGTGGCTGGCTCGAGGTTCGGCTGGACCACCTCGGCCAGCCAGCGCGCGATGTACTGCGCGAGCGTTGGCGTCTTCGTCGGGACTGGCGCCTGGTCGGCCTTGGCCTGCAGCTTGACCCACTTGTCGTGCGCGATCTCGCGGGTCGGACCGTAGACGTACTTCCGTGCCCGCTCGCCAGACGGCGTGGTGACCCAGACGTAAGCGGCGTAGCCGTTGCGGTGTGGGTAAATCGATCCCTCGCCGTTGGCGCGGCCGCGGGGACGGGCGGTGCTCTGCCGCGCCGGCTTGCGCTTCCCGGCGGTCATCGGTCGGACTCCGCTTCCGCTTGGAGGAGTGCGACGTACTCGGCGATTGCCTCGGCCGGGATGAGCCGGGTGGTGCCTTCCTTGACGCTGCGCAGACGGCCGGTGCGGATCAGCTTGTAGATGACGCTGCGGCTCAGGCCGAGCAGCCGCATTGCCTCGGGGATCCGGTACAGCGCTTGCCCGGCCGGATCTGGCTGGCCCGGCCGGCGCCGCCTGGCGTCCGGTCGGCCCACGTCGGGGTGGGGTGCGGGGACGGTGAACGACATGATGGAACTGCCTCCTGATGGGGGTGCGGCCCCGGCGGGTGTGCTCGGCGGCTGTCCGCCGGGGCCGCGCAACTACGGCTGTTCGGACTGGACTGGCGGAACGCGGGTCCTTGATCGGCGCTGGGCGCGGCCGAGTGGACCCCTGGCGCGTGTGACCTGCTGCATCGAGACGTCTGCGCTCCGCCCAGGAGGCGGGCCGGTCTCGCCGGTGACGGCCGCGGGTGTGTACGCGTCCATGCGCGTCCCCAGCGGTCCACAGCAAGCTACCACACCTTGCTCATCCTTATGTGTAAGGATTCTGGCCGATGGGTCCTCGGGCGACCCGATCGGTTCGATGGGCCGTATGACTGATGTGGGATGCCGGAGAATGGCCAGGTGATCGATCCCGTCGGAGGCCCCGCTTACCGGCGGGTCGCTGACGACCTCCGGCGGAAGATCGCCTCGGGTGAGCTGCCGTTGGGCTCGGCCATTCCTTCGACCGCGCAGCTGAGCGAGATCTACGGTGTCTCCACCACGGTGGTCCGGGCTGCGGTCGCTCAGCTCCGTGGGGACGGGCTGGTGGTTGGCCACCCTGGCAAGGGCGTGTTCGTCAGTTCCACTCCCGACGCTCTTGCCGAACGCACCACCACCGTTGATGACCTGGCCGCCCAGCTCGCCGGACTTCGTACCGAACTGGACCAGGTCGTGTCCGCCCGGGCCGATGACGCTGCCGAACTGGCGGCTCTGCGGGAACAGGTCAGCGTCCTTCGGTCGCTGATCGCCGACCTGTCCGCGCGGCTGGGGACGTCGCCCGGTTCCCCGCTTCCTCCGGATGCCCAAGGGGGCGGCCGCGGTTTGAGCGGCGACCAGTCGTCGGCCTCGCCGTGATCGCGTTGCTGCCGTTGCTTTGAGTGCCGCGTGCTGCCGTGCGGCGAGCAGGCTGCCGGGTAGCCGGGTCATCGGTTCTGTCCTGTCGCGCGCGGATGCTCGGCTGACCGATGCTCCGGCCTTGTCGCCATCTGCTCGTCGGCCTGGATGACGTACCGGGGTGAACGGACATAGAGGCCGACCAGGCGCCGGGTGATCCCGGAGGCGCGAGTGGCCGGGCGGTCCAGCAGCGAGTGATCCCGCTCCTCGCGCACGATGCCGGCTCGTAGGAATCCGATGACGCCGGCCATCGCACCGGTAACGAACGCGGCGGCGCCGATCGCGAAAATGATCACCTGTTCTGCCCTCCTATCGAAGCCGCGCGCGTTCCATCGAGCCAATCGGGCGACTGGCGCGATACCGTGAAGGCGCATCGACGGGTCTCGGCACGGATCGGACTGACATGCGCGCTATCGACGGGAGCAGGCCATGAACGAGCCTGCTGACCTGCCGGGCGCTGTGGATACGTGCTCACACCGGCAGAGTCCGGCACAGACGCCGGTAGACGTCAGGGTGAATGGCGATCACACCCCGTTCACTCCATTTCCGCTGCCGGAAGGGGCGCCGGGATGGTGTTAAAACCCGAAGATGCTAAGGAGAATGTGGCTGTGGCGGCGTTCATCACGGAGCTGCGGCACTGGCGGGAGGTTGCCGGTGTATCGCAGAAAGGCTTAGCGAAGCTCGTCGAGTACACGCCGTCGTACGTCAACAAGGTCGAGCGCGGTACCGTCATCGCCAGCCGCAGCTTCGCGGAGTCCTCGGACAGGGAACTCCACGCCGGGCGTGCGGTCGTCCGGCGCTGGAAAGAGATGCACGATGCCCTGATCGAGCTGTCCGGCGGGTCGGCCCGGCCGGGTGACCCGGCGGTTGACGACGCGCAATTGGCACTCGGGCAGCACTTGGTCGTGGAGGAGGAAGTGGCCGAGCTGGCCTATCACGACGGCGTGTATCGCAGCCGGATCCGGCGGCACCTGCGGAACATGGGCAGCGAGCCGGTGACCCAGTATCTAGTCCGGATCGCGGTGGACCGTTATCCGGGTGACCCGGAGCGGTCGAACCGCCTCTACCGGGAGGATCCGCTGACCTGGGAGGAGATCGGGCTGTCCGCCATGTGCGGTGAGGAGCCGATGACCTGGCGGGTCAAGCACGACCGGGACGCGTTCAAGGAACTCTGGCTCCTCTTCGAGAACCAGGACGGCCGGTTCCCGCTCTACCCGGGTGAATCGACGTGGATCGACTACGTCTACCAGGTCTCGTCGCGCAAGTGGGGTCCGTGGTGGGCCCGTGCCATCCGGCTGCCGACCCACCGGCTGAGCATGACTGTTATCTTCCCGGCCAGGCTGCAACCGGTCGTGTGGGGAATCATGACGTCGATGGCGGCCGAGGCGTCGCCCTTTCCGACTCCGATCGCGCGTCACCAGGACGGGGATCAAGTGGTGTTCAGCTGGTCGACCGAGGATCCGCCGCTTCGTGGCGGCTACCGCATCGAGTGGAAGTTCAAGGTTCCTGACAACGAGGCTACCGAGGTGAACATGCTGAGCCCCGCCGAGCAGATGCGCGCACTGGACATCGTGCAAGAGGGAGATCCCGTGCTATCGGAGGTCGCCCGCCCGTTCGACCTTCCTGCGGAGGCAGAAGACGCGCGGCGCGTGGTCGCTCAGCTCGTCAGCACTCTGGAACGAGTCGGGCAGGTCCACAACTTCACCAAAGGCATGGGCCTGGCCGCACCGCAGATCAACATCGGCCGTGCCGCTGCGGTCATCCGGACGCCAGATGGGGAAATGATCACGCTGCTCAACCCCCGGATCTGCGACCAGTCGGCCGAGGTAGACGAACAGTACGAGGGCTGCCTGAGCTTCTTCGAGATCCGCGGTATGGTGCCCCGGCCGCTGGCCATCGAGGTTGAGCACCAGGACACCGAAGGGAACATCCAGCTCACGGCGTTCGAGCGTGGCGTCGCGCGGCTGGTGTGCCATGAAGTGGATCACTTGTTCGGGACGTTGTACCGCGCCCGGATGCGGCCGGGAGTGGAGCCGATTTCGGTCTCGAAGTACAAGGGCACTGGACAGCAGTGGACGTACCGGTGATGGCCTCGCCCGGCGGCTCGCCTGGCTCGCCTGGAAGGCCGGGTGGGGACGGGGAGGCCGAGGGGGCGTCTGATTCCCGGTCGTTAGCGGAGTTGCGGTTCGCGGTGATCGGGACGTACGTGGCGGACTGCTTCGTGAACACGGCCCGCCTTCCAGCCTGGGGCCATGAATACGAGGCTCGTGCCATCCGCACTACGCCGGGCGGTAAGGCACTCAACCAGGCGGTCGCACTGGCGCGTCTCGGTGCCCAGGTGGCGGCGGTCGGGGCGGTGGGTGACGACGGGGTTGGCCAGGATGTCCTCGGTGCGCTGTGCCGCGAGCGGGTCGATGTCAGCTGGATGGACGTCCGCGAAGGGGCCGCCACCTCGATCTGTCTCTGCTTCGTCAGCGACCAGGGCGACTCGGCCATCATGTGGCACATCGACGACGACGTGGCTGTTCGGCCCGAGACCGTGCGCGGCGCGGCCTCGGCGATCGAGCGTGCGGATGCGGTGCTGGTGACCTTCGAGATTCCGGTACCGGCCGTCCGCAAGGCGATCAGCGCGGGCCGGCGCAGCGGCGCGCGGGTTGTCGTCGCGCCGGCGCCGCTGCTGGCCGACCCGGCGGGCGCCGCCTCTTTGCCCTGGGATCAGGTGGACGTCCTGGTGCCGAACGAGAACGAGGCCCGGGCGCTGCTGGCCAGCGGCGAGGACGTCCCCGCCGGGCAGCTGGCCGGTGCCCTGTCACGGGAGCTGGGTGTGCCGACGGTCGCGGTTACGCTTGGCGCGGCGGGATGTGCCCTCCATGCCGCCGGTGAGAGCCATCTTTATCCGGCTCACCAGGTTGATGCCGTCGACACCACCGGGGCCGGAGATGCCTTCACAGCAACCTTCGCGGCGCACCTCACGGCAGGCGCATCCGGGCCGACTGCTGTCGAGGCGGCCCAGGCCGCGGCGGCGTGGGCGGTGCAACGCGCAGGCAGCCACGCCTCCATGCCTGCGCCAGCTTCCCAGTGAATGCCGCCTGCTGCTGTACAGAGCGTGTGGGTCAATCGCTTTATAACATCGGCTTACGCAAATTGACCTTTTGCACCCTTCGCTGATAGCGACTATCGATTAACGAATAATGTCTGTGGCTAATGGTGTGATGCCTGCTACTCTCCAAGCGCTGGGATTCATTAGAGCGGGCGCGCTGCCGCCCGGACCAATCGGAGGCTCTTGATAAATGGCTCGCCAGGACGAGTACCGCAGGTCGGGTGTGGACTACGACGTGCTCGATGAGGTCAAGCGCGAAGCAATCGCCCTCGCGGCGGCCACGGCGCCGTTGCTGGCGGCCTCTTCGGGCGTCGAGGTCGGCGAGTCACGAGGATCCTCGGCCTACGTATTCGAGGTGAACGGGACTACCCTCGCGCTCGTCGTCGAGGGACTCGGGACGAAATCGATCATCGCGTCCGATTACCTGGACGCGACCGGGATCAGCCGGTTCGCTGAGATCGCCCAGGATGCCGTCGCCGCGATCGTCAACGACGTGATCTCAGTCGGCGCCAATCCACTCGTGGTGACCGCCTACTTCGCGACCGGCGATGCCGCCTGGTATGGCAACCGCGACCGCTCTCTCGACCTGCTGAACGGCTGGCGCGCGGCGTGTGAGCAGGCCGGTGCGGTCTGGGGTGGCGGAGAGTCGCCGGCGCTCCCGGGTATCGTCACGCCCGGCGCGATCGAGCTGGCCGGAAGCGCGCTCGGCCTGGTCCCGCCGGGCCGAAGTCCGGTCCTGGGCCGGGATATCGCCGTAGGGGACAAGATCGTCCTGCTGCCGAGCAGTGGCCTGCACGCGAACGGGGCATCGCTCGCCCGGCGTGTCGCAGGGGGACTGCCCGCGGGGTTGCTGACCGGGTTGCCCAGCGGCAGGCACCTGGGTGCCGCGCTGCTCGATCCCACCCTGATCTATGCGTCCTTCGTCCGGGAACTGCTGGCGTCGTCGGCCGTCCCCAAGTTCCTCAACGGGATCACCGGGCACGGCTTCCTCAAGATCATGCGTGCCGACGTGGCCGCGCGGTACGAAATCACTGCGTTGCCGCCGGTGCCGGAGGTCTTGCAGTATCTCGTGGACCAGCTGCAGATGTCTGCAGCCGAGGCGTACCGCACGCTCAACATGGGTGCGGGCTATGTCGCCGTCGTCGGCCCGGACGACGTGGACGAGACGCTGCGGGCGGCCCGGAAGACCGGTCATGACGCCTTGGTCGCGGGCGAGGTGGCCGAGGGCGCGCGGGCGCTGGCCATCCCGTCACTAGGAATCGAGTACCGCGATGATGACTTCCAGCTCCGGTAGCCGAGTCGGCGACGCGGCTCCTTCGCTGCATGCTCCGGGCGGCGGTGACGACGCTGCTGCGCGGGCCGCGTGGCGGGTAGTCGAGACGGCGCTGCCTGGCCTGCGTGCCCTGCAGCGCACGGCGTTAGGTATCTACGGGCGGCTGGAGCCCGACCGGGCGCTGGTCTGGACCGTCGAGGAGCTCGGCGAGCTGGCCCAGGCGGTGCGGCGCGGCGAGGACCGGGGCCGTCTGGAGGAAGAACTCGGGCAGCTGACCGCCTGGATGCTGTGCCTGGCCAACATCCTCGACGTGGACATCACGGCCGCGGTCGGGTCGGCCATCCGGGAAGAGATCGAACGCCAGCTCGCCAAGTACGGGAAGCTCAAGCCTTACCAGGCAGGTAGGTAAGTCCATGATCAGAATCGGCTTGCCGAAAGGCCGGATGGCGCCAGAATCAGAACGTTTCTGCGATGCGCTCGGAATACAGATCAGGCCAGGAATTCTCCGGTACCGGACAGCGGTCGAGGGCCTGGATATCTCCATCCTCTTGCTGAAAGCGCCGGACGTGGCCCGTCTGCTGCGGAGAAACCTGTTAGAACTAGGCCTGACCGGTGACGAGTGGCTGATGGAGACCGGTACCCCGCCCGATCACCGGTGTTTTGAGACCCGGTCCTATGCGGCGTCCCTCTGCCTGCTCACGGCCGAAGGTGATCCTCGCCCGCCCTGGCGCCTCCGCTCGGTGGTCACTCCCTATCCCAACCTGGCCCGCAGACTGCTGAGCGGGGCCGCGCCGGACGCGGAGATCATGGCGGTCAGCGGCAGCAGCGAGGCGCTGGTGCCGGACATCGCCGACGCCAGCTTCGACGTGGTGGAGACGGGAACCAGCGCGATCCTGAACTCCCTGGCCGTCCGCCGGTGCTTCGTCAACGTCACCACGCATCTGGCCCGATCCGAGGCCTGCAATCCCGCGATAGTGGCGCCGGTCATCAGGTTGCTCGCCGGCGCACGGGAGGCGGTCCGATGACACTGCGGATTCCCGCTGCCTCGATTCCACCCGACTTGCGGTTCGGCGCCGCCGACGCACTCGCTGACCCACACTCCAGCGTGCTGATCGGCGACGTGACGCTCCACGCTCAGGGATGCCTGCCGCCCTGGCCTGCCTTCCCGCGCTATCTCCGCTACGCCGACCGGGAAACGATCGTCATCGCCGAGGGCCTCGATCGGCTGACTGACCTTGAGGCATGCCTGGCCCGGGTGATCAGGGAGATCGCCGGATGCGGCTCGTTCAATGATCTGGACGCGGCGGTCATCGCGCTGGATGCCGTGGACCACTGCTTCCGCGAGTCCGGGCTGTGGCCCGGCAACATCTACCTCGCCGGGGCCGAGGCGCTGCGGCTGGCCTTGGATTTCATGGGGGACGCGTCGCTGTTCCGGGGACCGGAGACGGTGCTGCGCGAGCTGGCTGCCCTGGAGCTGGTCTACCTGTTCCCCATCGCGGGCAAGTTCCGCTCCGGTGCCTACGACGGGCAGATTCAGTACCGGCTCAACGGCTGGGGCCGAGCCCTGGCCGCGCGGCTGACCGCCGCCCAGGCCGGGGCGGCGCGGGCGAGCGCCTACCGGCAGGAGTTCAGCGTTCACCTTGCCCGCGAGTTCGAGCGGTATGGCTCTTTCCTCAGCCAGCTCGACGTCGCGCGTCAGGATTACGGCGGCAATCAGCTGGATGAGGCGCTGGCTCTGCCGATCCCGGTGCTGGTGTAACTGATGACGGACAGCGGGAGCCGGATGATGCCGATGTCGACCCTCACGGACGCCGGGGCTATCCACTGGGGTGTCATGCTCGCCCAGGGCTGGAAGGGTGAACTCGCCGAGACCGGCCGGGCACAGAGCTGGCCGGTAGCCCGGGAGTGGGCCAGGCAGGCCGAACGCCTGGGCCTCCACGGGATCTGGGTGTTCGATCACTTCCAGCCCTACCCGGCCCGTGATGACAGCCCGGTGCTGGAGGCCTGGACTACGCTGGCCGCGCTGTCGCAGGCGACCGAGCGAGTGGTGCTCGGCACGCTGGTCTCGTGCGCGGCCTACCGGCCCGCGATGGTGACTGTGAAAATGGCCGAGAACCTTCATGCGCTCAGCGGAGGACGGCTGTGCCTTGGTCTCGGGGCGGGATGGGACGAGCCGGAATTCGAGTTCCTGGGCCTGCGGTTCCCTTGCGCGGGGGAGCGATCTGATTGTCTCGAAGCCGTTCTCCGCGCGTGCCGCACCTCGTGGCGTGATCTTGCCCTGGACCCGAGTGCGTCCGCGGCCGGCCGCCCAGGACGTATCAGCAGGCCCCTGTTACTGGTAGGCGGGGCGGGGGAGAGGCGGACGCTGCCCTCGGCAGCCGCACACGCCGATGCCGTGAACTGGCAGGTCGGCGTCGACGAGTTCGCCTGTAAGAGCCGCGTGCTGGCCGACCTGTGTGAGTCCGCGGGCCGCGACCCAGCCAGTATCCGCCGGACGCACGCCCCGAACTTCCAGCTCTTCGAGAGCGAGCGCGAATTCGCCAGGTGGCGGCAAGACGAGCGGCGGGGAATGAGCGCCGAGGACGTCCACGCCTACATCCGCAGCCGCGGCGCCCTGTATGGCACGGCCGCGGCGATCGAGGAGACCATCGAGCAGTTCCTTGACGCTGGCTGCAGAGGCTTCATGGTCTTCTGCAACTCAGCGCCCTCGGCGGACGCCCTGGAGCAGCTTGCCGCGCTTCCGACCGTGCGCCGCGCGATCAGACATTCCCTTTCCGGCGGTGATCGCTGAGCTGGGCAGTCGGGCTCGAGCGCAGGTCTCAGGAGGTTCCTACGGTGAAGGATGGAATGCAGCACCAGGGTCAGTCCGGCGGCTGGGCGCATGCGCAGCAGTTGCGGTCGGTGGCCGGTACCAGAGCTGCCGAGGTGGTGCGGGACATCGTTGAAGGGTTTGGCGGCCAGACGGTGCTGCCGGTGCGGACACGGTCGATTACCTGGCCCGGCGTCAACGGTGTAGAACCGGAACCGATCGCCTGCCTGGAAGCCGCCCGGGAACTGGAGCGGGCCGCGCACGCCGTGCAGCTCGGCTACATTCGCCAGGCCCGGGAGGCGGGACGCAACTGGTATGAGATCGGCGAAGCACTGGACCTGCACTGGGCTGCATCCGCCAACAAGGAATCGATCGTCATCGAGGCCTACGACTACGCCCTGGAGCTTGGCCGACGCCCCGGCCTGGACCGTCAGCCGTTCACCTGGACGTGCCCGGCATGCCAGAAGGTGATCAGCGACCGCGGTCCCTACGGTGAACTGCCCCAGCAGCAGGAAGGACATGGGGGTGGCTGTCCTCGCTGGGCTGCCGAAGTGGCTGACTGGGAGGAGCGTCGCCCCGCTCCATAGCGGGAGGCAACTGGTCGGGTGAGGCTGCGCGGGTAGGCGCTTGGCCTGATCAGGCGAAAGGGTCGGCACCCAGGTAGCGGATGACGACGAGATCGTCGTCGGCGGGGTCGCGTTCCCAGATGATCAGCCAGTCGTCCGTCCGGTCGCGGACCGTATGCCCCACAGCCCGTCTCCGAAGGACCGGCGCCGCACCGCGGCGCTCCCCGGATCAGCCTCCACCGCGTCGATCGCATCATCGATCGCGTCCAGGAGTTGCAGCGATCCGGCCTTCTCTAACGCCGCGTAGGCATGTAACGGCTGCGGGTCGAACTCGACGCGGGCCATCAGCCCTGCTTGCGGGAAGCTCGCCGCGGGCGGGGCTGGCGGCGTTCAGGATGCTGACGGGCCTCGCTGATCTGCGCCGTGATCTCAGCAGGCAGCTTGTACTCGGCACTGTCGTCGCGGGCGTGCTTGAGCCGCTGGTACTCCTCGAAGCTGATCACCACGGCTGCGGGCTGGCCGTAGTGGGTGAGGATGGTCTCCTCGCCGGCATACCGGGCCCGGCCGACCACCTCACCGAGCCGCTCCCGCGCATCGCTGATCGGCATCTCAGTCATACCCCAAATTGTACAACTCGGGGAAAGGTCCTGAAGGCGACTGCCTACACCGCCCCTGCGCAGCCCTCGGTGCCGAATTCCGAGAAGGTCAGGTAAACGGGGCATCCGTAAGCGCCCGAGGTCACGGTCAGCGCGAGTATCCCGGGCATTGTCCGTGAAAGGGTCTACCATCTGATCCGGACAAGGAGCTGGTCGCGGTAGTGGCTGCAGGGCTTGGAACAGCCATCGCGGGCGACCGGCCACCACCACCACGAACAGTTCCACGGCCAGCGGCAGGTGGATCGCCTCGAGCATGCAACTCAGCAAGGCCTGGAAGGAGGCCGCCATCGGCACCCTCGAGTCGCATCTTGGGACCGCCCCGGGCGGCATGATCTGGTTTGCCGACGAGTCGTGGGCTCATTCCGCGAGGATCTCCGCGTCGAAGGCGGCTGCTGGGACATGACGACATACACCGCCGCGCAGGCGGAAGCGATCGCTTGCCTCGGCGAGCCGCTGCAGATTATCGCTTGTGCCGGCTCCGGCAAGACACAGGTCATCTCCCAACGGATCGCTTCGATCCTGGCTAAGCCTGGCGTGAAGCCGCAGAACGTCATCGCGTTCACCTTCACGGAGAAGGCTGCGGCCGAGCTCAAGGAGCGCATCCTGTCGATCCTGGAGAACAAGGGTCCAGGCACACTCGGATTGGCCGAGATGTACGTCGGCACCATGCACGGCTATGCGCTGGACATGCTTCAGCGGCTTGTGCCGGAGACCTTCAAGTTCTCGGTTCTGACCGAGATCACGTCTCGGATGTTCGTTGATAGGAACAGCCGCAGGTCTGGGCTGACGGTGTGCCCGACGAGTTCCAGCGGTACGCCGTATCTGCGCAGGTTCCTTCACTCCCGGCTGTTCCTCCAGGCGATGAGCGTGTTGCGGGAGGACGCTGTCGACTGGGACCTCGTCCCCGCTGGAGTGGTTTCCTCCTTTGAGGACTACATGAAGCTCCTCTACGGGCATGCCTACTTCGATTTCACCGAGATGATCCACCTCGCGGTGCAGTTCTTGGAGGGTGGGGCCGACGGCGATGAGAGTGCGGGCATTGTTCAGCAGCATATCCGCGACGACATCCGATACGTCGTGGTCGACGAGTACCAGGACGTCAACCCACTTCAGGAGCGCCTGGTTCGCGGCCTTACGCAGTTCGGCGCGAACCTCTGTGTCGTCGGAGACGACGATCAGACGATCTACCAGTGGCGTGGAAGCGAAGTCTCCAACATTGTCACCTTTAAGGACCGCTACGGCGGCGTCCGACAGGTAACCCTCGCCGAGAACTTCCGCTCCAGCGAAGGGGTCGTCGAGGTCGGGCGTTCAGTCGCCGAACGAATCCCGGATGCCAGTCGGCTTCCAAAGGCGATGGTGCGAGCTGGTCACCAGAAGTGGCAACGCGGCGACATGATCGCCCGCGATTTCGCCGACGAACACGAAGAGGCCTCCTGGATCTGTGACCGCATTGAGGCGATGCGCGGGCTGGCGTTCAGTGATACAGCCGAGGGTCCTCCCCGGGGCCTGTCGTGGTCGGACTTCGCCGTCCTCTACCGATCAGTTGCCAACGATGCTGGTCCGCTGGTAGAGGAGATGCGGCGCCGGGACATCCCGTATGTCGTCAAGGGCTTGAACCGCTTGTTCGACAGCCCGGAGATCAAGGCAGTCGTTGGAGTCTTTCGGTACATGGCCGGACTGGTTGCGCCAGCGGACCTGCGCAGTCTGTGGGACGACGCAAGCCTCCTCCCTGCCGATGCCGCATGGGCTGAAGCGCTCGCCGTCCTGGACGAAGGCCGGGACTTCGACCGTGGTGAGCGCTGGGGTATCTACAACATTCAACGTCTCTACCTGGAGTTCATGGACGTACTCCGGCTCCGGGAGGAAACCGTCCCCGGCGAGCCGGTACGACGCGAGCTGGTCTTCTATCAGCTCGGCAAGTTCAGCCAGGCGATCTCCGACTTCGAGCAGATCTACTTCAACACCGAGCCCCGACAGAAGTACGAGGCGTTCGCTGCATGGCTCGAGTATCAAGCACCGGGATACTACGCAGAGTCTGACGCCGACGTCGGCTACGCGACGCCCGATGCCGTCGCGCTCACCACCGTCCACCAGGCCAAGGGAATGCAGTGGCCAGCGGTGTTCCTGCCGTGCCTGCGGGCCAACCGCTTCCCGGCGAAGCGGCAAGGCGGACTTGGGCTCTTCCATGTGATTCCAGAGATCGCCATTGGCGACGCGGACCGTTACAAAGGCACCCTGGATGACGAGACACGGCTTTTCTACGTCGCTGTAACCAGAGCGCAGAAATATCTGTTCGTCTCCTTCTCGCCTGGGCCGAACCAGCTCTATCGCAGGCGGTCCGCCTTTTTCGACCACTGCGCCGCGCAACAGTGGTTCTCGACTCGGGACCTGGGTGTACCTGCGGACGCTTCACTGCTTGAACCTCACGCGCGGCAGGAAACACCGAACGTGACGCTGTCCTTCTCCGAACTGAAGTACCTGTTCGAATGCCCGTACCAGTTCAAGCTCCGGTTCCTCTACGGGTTCAACCCGCCCCTCCACGAGGCGCTTGGCTACGGGAAGGGCCTCCATGACGCCCTGGCCGAGGTTCACAAACGGGCGATCACCGGTGACCTCGCTTCGACAGATGAAGCCGAGGATCTTGTCGCCCGTCACCTGCACACCCCCTACGCCTATCCCGAGCTGAAGGCGACGTTGCACCGCGCGGCGGTTCAAGCGGTGCAGCGCTACTTGAAGGAACATGGGACTGATCTGGAGCGGACGGTCCACAGCGAGAAGCAGATCCAGGTCCATGTGGCGCCAGGCATCACCGTCGATGGCCGGATCGATCTCGTCCGCCGCCTGGACACAGACGAACTGGCGATCGTGGACTTCAAGTCCACGGCACGTGCCCAAGACGAAGACGTAACCCGCGATCAGCTGCATGTCTACGCCGTTGGCTATGAGGAGCTCACCGGTCAGCGTGCCGACCTCATCGAGGTGTTGAACCTCGATGAGGAAGGCAAGACCATCCGCGAGGAGGTTGAGGACCCGCTGCTAGTCGCCGTGCGGGTACGAATCAAGGACGCCGGCGACTCGCTCCGCGAGAATAACCTGCCGCGGCTGCCGGTCTGGGGTGAGCAGTGCGGCAAGTGCGACCTTGCGGAACTCTGTCGCGATGTCCCGGCCTCGGCGAAGAGCGAGAGACGCGCCGCGACGGGGCGGTGACCGTCAGCCTGCCCACGGCGATTGCCCCGGCGATCTGTTCAGGAGGCGCCGCGTCGAGTGGGCAGTTGGTGTTCCCGCTTCGTCGCGCTCCAGGTCGGGCTCGGCGACATCCTTCCAGCCGCCGTCGAACCCGAAGTAGTCAATCCTGCTTGCCGGGTTCTGAATGCGGTAGATCTTGTAGTCGTCGTCCTGGGCGTTCTCCACGACGTACAGCCAGAACAGATCGCCGTCCTCGACCGCTTGGTGATGTTGGCGACGCGACAGCATGACACCGGCGATCGACCATTGACCGCCGGTCGATTTGACCTCGATTCGCCGAACGAGCTCACGGCGCTTGTCGAAGGACCCCACGTCGAAGCCAGCGTTGCTATGGGCCATTTCGCGCGGCTCGCGTCCACACTTCCGCTCGTGCTCCAGAACCCGCGCGACACCGGCCATGTCAATGGGCGAGAGATCTGGTGCCTCGTCACCTACCGTTCCCCGATCACCTTCGTTTTCGTCAGTCTCGACAACGTAAGAGCGCAGCCGGGTTTGCCGGCCAGTGCGAGGATCGGCGCTTCCCGCCTTCTTGCGCTCGCTCGCTCCCTTGATCCGCCCGTCTCCGGGTCGCCTGTCCCCGGTTCGCGGCTGTTGACCACCGGTGCCCGCTCCGGACATACCACCATTCCCTGAGTCGGGATCAGGAGTCGGGCCCGTCTCATTGTCATGGTTGTCACCAGCGGCGCCGCCAGAGGTGTCGCCCCAGTCGTCGGTGTCAGTCGACTCGATGTCCGGGGATGCATCAGAGCCTGCTAGATCGTCACCTGCCTCGGCTGTCGGGCTCCAGGCGGCTTCGTGCTCAGTTGTATCGAGCTTCGCGATGCCGAAGTCATCGAGGGCGTGATGGGCGTCCTCGGCCGACCTGGCGCTCAAGATGGGTTCGAGTCTCATCGCGAGCGCGCCCGGGTCATCGTCGGGCGCGATCGCACGAGCGAGCTCCCGGGCAAGCGCGCGGTCAGATGCGCCCTCCCCGTAGGCGAGTTCGTGAGCCTCAGGGAGGTAGATCGCGTCGACTGATTCCGGCCCGACCTCGTATGAGTACCCGAAGAGCTCTGCACGGTAGACCACATTGAGTTCCAGGGTGCGTTGGATGTCCAGGTGCTGCAGTTCCTCAAGGACATCGTCATCGTCCAACACGCGGCGCAGAGCGCTCATTCGGTTGGCGATCCTTTCGGAAAGCTCACTGTCAGCGTGTGTCTCAACGTCGAGAAGCTTTGCCTTGATGAGCTTTTCGACCCGCTGCACTCCTGCTTCGGTCAGGGCGGGCCATGTGCCGTGCACACGAGGGATCACGTTATGCGCGAGCAGCGGGAAGCGTTTGTGAAGTGCGCGGCTGTCCTCGAAGAACAATCCATCCGGACGCGACAGCAGGCCGCGCGGATCAAGAGTCGATCGGATGCGGCCGAGAGCCGCAAGGACCTCACTTGCTTCGGGGTATTCGAGCATATCTGAGAGCCGGGTCCAGCATCCGTGGATAGCCGTCTCGCCGCTCGGGTCGATGTGGTCCGTCCCGAACTCGTCGAGGATCGCTCGCAGGATCGCCGCGATCTCCGCAGGACCCGGTTCGTTCTTCACGCCGACTGCGTCGAAGAACGGCTTGTACGTGAGCCAGGGCTCCGGGAGCGTGGTACTCCACCTCCCGAACGGCGTCTGTTGCCAGAACACCATCGACGGCGAGACGAAGCGGCCGCCGGAAACCTGGATGCATGGAGTGCTCTTGAGTTGCTTCACAGCCGGATGATCGACATTGTTGCTGAGCACGCGGTAGACGTCTTGGCTCATCTCGGTACCAGTCTTCGCACAGTGCTTGAGGTGCGCCAACACGGTGGTGGTCGGTGGCGCAGCAGGCATGCCGAGCCAAGTGAGCTGCGAGAAGTACCGCGTCTGCACGTCAGCGGCGAGACCCAGCTCGCTCCCCTGAGTGCCGTACAGATGGCGAGCGTTCGTCGGCAGGACCTCGCTCGGTTTAGCGCTGCCGCCGCGCTTGAGAGGAAGCCACCGTTGCGATGTCAGGAACTCTGGCGGACTCTCCGGTGGGTCGTACCGTGCGTCGTACCGTGCGGCGAGCGTCCGGAGCACCGTTTCAGCGACCGCTGGGTCAGGGTCCTCGGGTGCGAGAGCAAGACGCTGAACTGCAGTGGCAAGTGCTCTGTTGGTTGGCGCCTTCAGCACGCCGAGCCACTCAAGCACCACTGGAGCCACACCTTCTGTTACCGCCGTTGGGAGCTCAGGTGCCAGCACGGCAATGTCCCTTGAAGGGAAGTGCGCTTCATGTGCTGGATGGAGCCTGCCGTCCAGGCACGGTACGAGTGGCGCGGCCTCGAGGTCGTCTCGGAGATCTCTGAGCTGCACCTGGTGGATCGCAACCAATTGGAGAAGCTGGACCGCCTGGTCTGGTGAGAGGCGCTGCTCTACGGCTGCGGGAAGGACATGGACGCGGAAGTAGTCGACAACGTCTAGCGGCCGGGCACCGAGCGTGGTCAGGAGCTTGCGGTAGTCCCGGGCCGTTGCCTCGTCAACGAGCGATGCAACGTTGATCGGGTCGTGGAATGCCTCTGGCAGCGAGAGTGTAGTGAGAGGTGCGAACGATCCTGTCGCGGTTCGGAAAATCGGGAGGGCACTGAGCAGCGCTCGGCTCGTGTCGTCGATTGCCGGGAGATTCCGATTCAGCCAATCGAGCAGCTCGTCGGATAGCGCGGCAAGGCTGCTGGCGTCGACACTCTCAAGGATGCGAGCGGCACGGCCGACATCCAGCTGCGGGCATACCTCCCGCAGTCCCGGGCAGAGGGACTCGATCTCAGCCGCGTCGGCGATGAGGAGGCCGTCGACAAGCAACTCGAACATGGCGGCTTCGTCCTCGGACGCCGCCCACACGACCTGGGAAGGTGGGGCAACCATGCCATTGCGGCAAGGGACGATCGCGACGTCACCGATTCCATCGACGTTTGCAACCTTGCCAGGAAGGCGATCGAATGCTTTGAGGATCTGGCGCATGTCGTCGAGGGTGAAGGGACCACTGTCAGGGTTGAACGTCTCGGTCCCGCCGGTCGATTTGAGCCGCTCCACAACATGTCGGGCAGTCAGAACGCTGATCTCATACGATGTGTAGACGCTGTTCGTGTATAGGCGACGGTGAAGGTGTCGTGCGACGATGGGCAGCCCAGCTTTGGCCAATGCGTCGGCGGAGTCGTAAAGCTCGGCGTCAGCAGGAAGCAAGGCATTACTCGGGCGCTCACGACCTCCGTCAATCGTGGCGACGACGAGGATCTCCGGGACGACTTCGCGCAGCGCTTCGAGATAGGTGGCTGCGTGGTTTGGCTGCTCCGGGTCCGCTCTCTTGTCCAGATCCGTAATCGCCCCGAGGAACTCCCAGAAGGCCGGAATGCCCAGCGCTTCGGCGAGGCCTGTGGCGGAACCCGCGAGGCCACTCGCGACGGCGGCGATGGCTGCGCGGTTCCAGTCCGAGTCATATCCTGTCTCGAAGCGCACTGTCTTGCGGTCGGTGCGCGGGTAGAACGAGGCGTTCACGTGGCCGGGCAAGCCACTCGACGTCTGAGTAGGCAGCGTCGCGTAGAGGACGCCGGAGGTGATGCCGCTATCGGCTGGCAAGGCGATCGTCACCGTAGTGGGCCGCTCCTGGGTGATAAGCCCAGCGGCCCGGGCGATCACCGGCTGAGCATCCGGCGCAAAGTCTGCCGTCAAGGTGATCCAGCGGGTGATGGTTGTCCCGTCGCGGATGACGACGCCGTTCTCAACCTGGTCGCGGACGACCTTATATCGGCGCATCGGGGTTATAACCTCGACAGAGTTGATGCGCTGCAGGAAGAGCAGCATCGCCCGTGCGTCGTCGAGCATTGCTTTCTCAAGTTCCATAATCGCGCCATCGCGCACCGGCGGAACTGCGAGAGCATGACGCAGCGGACTGGCGCTTCGTGCCCAAGGCAGTACGAATGTTGTTCCTGGCTCACCGTGCGTTCTACCGCACTGTCCATTGCACGCGCGGAGCCGCTCACCCTCCGGCGCCATCTCGTTGAGGATCCAATGCTCGTCGGCGTACAGGAGTTCGGGTGTATCAGTGATCTGATAAACCGAAGTGAAGCCAACGCCGAAGGCCCCAGTCGTCGTCGCGTCTGACGCCTTCGTGCGGCCAGCGAATTGGCGGAAAGCGTGAAGATCGCACCGCTTCGAACATGGGCAGCGGTCGCCGTCTTCTCCGCAGTCAGAGAACGTGCCGTCATTCCATACGGTCAGCGCATTGTCGCTCACTGCGAATCTGATGGTAGTCGCGTTGCCCGCGTCATCGGCATTCTGTGTTAGTTCGTGCGGGATGGTCGTCGGGCCGCCGAGGTCCCGCAGCGTTGTCGCGAGAGCGTCCAGGTAATCTGACGACTTAGAGAGTGTCCGCCGCTTCCGGTCGTTCATTGGCGCGCCACTCCCTCTCCCGGCCGCGTGAGAGCGCGGCACTTCGTCGTGCGGCCCTACCCCGGGTCGGCCGGGACGCTACACGTGGCCCCCGACAGAAAGTCTGGCCGGGCGGCTCCCAGCGAGTCCACTTCGCCAAGAACGTGCCGAGCCCCTCTCCGGATTGGCCCACGGCGGTGAGATCAGTCGGGACCGCGGGGAGGGCATTGAAGCAGAAGTTCCAGGGCGAGAGCGACTCCGTCGACATGGAGCAGCCTGTCGGTAGCAGCCTCCAACCTCGCCGGGAGTTGCGGATCGTCTCTGTCAATATGCCAGACGGAGGGCACGACGTCGTAGCGGTTGGCGTCGAGGCCGAGCAGGACTGCCTCCTACTCGTTCGACCGTTTCGTAAGGCGTCGAATCGACGAGCGTGGCAAGGCAGGGGCGGGCCGCACACACACCGCGCCGTCGAGCTCAAAGGTGGCCCAATTCGCCGAGCCGCCGTTGATCGGCTAACCCTGATTCCAGGGTGCCTTCTGCGGTACTGCATACCAGACTGACTGATCTGAACGTGGCCCAGCCGGATCAACTCAGCCCGGAGTCATCTGACGTGGTGGGCCTTTGGAGGCGGATGACCCTCCAGCGGCGGTGGCCAACGAGAACCGTCGGCCGAACATGGCCCAGGCCGGGGGGCCTCCGGTGGGTGTCGGCCGCGCTTTGCAACCAGGCGGTAGTCGCTGACACGATCCTGCCCCGGGTAACCGCCCGGCAACGCGCCCCGCCGAGTCAGAGGGTCTTCGTCTCTTCAGGGTGTGATTTGCTGCTGCGCACGGCGCGTCGTGCCGAGTACGGTCTGCTCAGGAGTGCGACGCGGAGGGTCTGCTATGCCGGTTGAGATGGGCCTGTGGCGCGTAGATGACAATCCAGTGCGGCTGGTCCAGGGGGGTATGCCGACCGAGGCTCGCCTGGAAGAGCTGATCGAGGCTGAGCCGGCGATCCTCGGGGAACCACTGCTTATCATCGGGCGCCAGGTCTCGACGGGCTCCGTGAAGGTCATCGACCTGCTTGCAGTCGATGGTGAAGGCGTCTTGCATGTGCTTGAGCTCAAGAAGAACAAGACACCCCGGGAAGTTGTGGCCCAGGTCCTCGACTACGGGTCATGGGTTCGGACCCTCACTCATGAGGACGTGCTCAGGCTATGCTCAGGCTGTTCGCCGCGTACGGCAGCGGCGGTGCCTTCGAAGCGGCGTTCCAGCAGCGCTTCGACACACCGCCGCCCGAGGAACTGAATACCGGCCATCGGCTGACCATCATCGCCGCTGACCTTGACGCCTCCACCGAGCGAATCGTCGAGTACCTGGTTGCCGAATACGAGGTACCGGTGAACGTGATCTTCTTCCGGTACTTCGAGGATGAGGGTCACCGGTACCTCGGCCGGACGTGGCTCATAGACCAGGACCGGGTGCCCGGGCCGACTGGCGGCAGCAAGTCCAAAGCGATGGAGCCATGGAACGGGCGGGACTGGTACGTCTCTTTCGGCGAGTTCCCGGATGGCCGCCGCTGGGAGGACGGAGTCAAGTACGGGTTCGTCTCTGCTGGAGGAGGCGAGTGGTACTACCGCTCCATCCGGAAGCTGCCGGCCGGGGCAAGGATCTTCACGCTCATCCCCAAGGCCGGCTACGTAGGCGTCGGGATCGTCACCGGCGACCCCATGCCCTTCGCGGAGGCCACTGTGGACGTCGATGGGCAGCAGTGCCTCCTAGCCGATCTGCCACTGGCAGGCAATTACGTCTACGCAGGCGGTGACAAGTGGGTCGTGCCGATCCGATGGCTCAGGCACCGGCCCCGTGAGAAGGCGTTTTGGAAGAGCGGGCTGTTCGCAAACCAGAACAGCGCCACCAAGCTGCGCAACCGGTTCACCCTCGAGCAACTCACCGCCGAGTTCGGTCTGGAGACAGACGAACCGGGCACCACATCAGAATGAGCGGCCTGGTCAGCTGCACCAGCAACGCGTCGGCGCGACTGGCGCACAGCCGGTTATCTGCCGCAGAAGCATGCAGGAGGTCACATGCCATTTGTGTGCCGACATGTTCGGGCGACTGGCGGTTCTATCCCCGAAGCACGACGGGGCGGTACATTCAAGAAGGCAGCCGGAGGGTCGAAGGGCAGCAGGCGCCGCGCCAAGAAGGCACAGGCCGATGGCGCGAAGCAGGCGAGCGACCGAACGGGCAAGGGGTCACTCACCGAAGCCAAGAAAGCTGAAATCACGGCTGCGCTACTGGCCAAATGGGAGCAGGAAGGCATTGGAAGCCGCCGCAAAGCTCCCGGCCGGAATCCAGGCGTAGGCGCAGTCTCGCAGCGCGATGGCGTTCGTGCCCGGCTGACCTCAGAGCCTCGCCCCGTCGCCCGCCCGCAGCCGGATAAGGCAAAGAAGGCCGCGAACGCCCGGCGCCGTTCAGCTCAGGCGAAGCACCCATCGCTGAAGAACGCCAAGACTAAGGAACGCAAGAGCGACTCACGCCAGCCGATCACAGAGAAGGAAGCTCAGCAGCTTGAGCTTCGGCTGCCCGGGGTCGGCGGCTTGCTCGCATTCTTCAGCGCCGCTGGCGTTCGCGTCGAAGCAGGGCGCCGTGGGAGCTTGTGGATCAATGGCCGCCAGACCCCGCCTCTGGCCAGGATCCGGCCATCACCTGGCACGCCCGGCTGGAACAGCGTCATCGATGCGATGGCCCTCAAGTATGCCGGCGACAAGTTCATCAAGGCGATAGAGGACAACGCCCACTTCGGTGAGGGCCTTCGTGCCTTCCTGCGGCCACACGAGAAGGCCTTCGCGATCATGCGCGGGGACGTGCGGCTGGCCACCATCCACGCCACCCGCGCATACATCCCGCACCGCGAGGTCATCCACGCCAACTTCCTCAAGCCGGGGACTCAGTGGCAGCAGATAGCCGATGCCCTCCACAGCGCCGAAGCGGAGCTGATGGCCGAGTGGAAGCACAAGCAGGAAGAAACGGTGGCCGCTGAGGCAGTTGCAGCAGCGGCCGAGGCCCAGCGGAAGCGCGCAGCCGCGCGGCAGCGCATCGACCTCCTGCCAGACGACCTCACCCCCGAACTCATCGAGGCCTGCCTTGATGCGAGCCGACGGATACGCCTCGAGCGGCAAGTAGCCTACGAACGCCCAGTGATCCTGGAGTATGACCTTGGCGAACTGACACTGCTGCCAATCGCTGGCACCGCAACACGCTTGCTTATGCCGTTCCGGCTGAGCATGGGATCGGAGACGCTGAACGGGGAGCTGGTCCTCGCCGACCGCGACCCTTTGCCGCTGCTGATCGGCGAAGATGTCGCTGACCAGGACGTGATCACCGCTTGGACCTGCGCACTCCTCGGTTTCGCCGACGCGACGTGCATCGAACTGGAACCCGCCAGCTCGGTAAGAAAGCATGAGCAGGCAAGACCGCGGTGGCGTCCGTCCTCTTCTGCGCAGCGATATCGGCCTTCGACGCGAAGCCTGCCACGGAAACAGCCGTGGCCGGCACACCTTGAGCCAGTCGGCCACTGGGTCCACTACAGCGGGTCATTCGTTGCCGGCCATCGACGGCGCCTCAACGATGGCCAAACAGCCAGCGAGGAAGCCCGTGACCGAGCGCGCCAAGTCGGAATCATCCTAAAGGAGAACGAGACGTGGGTCCGGCCGCATGCCCGCGGCATCCCCCACAGCATCGAGATGCGCTTCCTGTGGCATGCGCCGACAGAACTCAAGCTCCCGACACGCAGCTTATAAGCCGACGTGCTTGCTCCCGGAAATTGATAGTTAATTTCAGCCGCCATTGGATCGCATTGCTGTTCAACATAGCCCCCTACCAGCTGGGGATGAGACCATCCCGGATGGCCGAGAGGGGCTGCGCCCCAGCCTGCATCACCAGGGTGACGCCCTGAAGAGCGAGCGGCTTCCCCGCTGCGGCAGCCATGACGGCAGCCGGTGCTGTTGGTGCGGCGACAGTGACCGCTGAAGGTGGCGTCCTGGTAGCGCAATCGGCGTGGCGCACCTTGGGCGTGGCCGTGTTGATCGCGAGCGGACTCGGTCTGGTTCTGGTAGGACCAGAGGCGCGTATCTGACCTGGCGGCTGCTCACCCGCAAGACTAGGAGGGCGACGTCATCCTGACTGCTGGGCAGTATGTGGCAGGTTGCCGGGTTGCGCTCATCCGTTCGAGTTCGCGTGCCGATTTAGCCTGCCGACCGCCGGGGCGGATGAACTCTGACAGCGAGATGCCACGCGACCTTGCCGTCTCCGAGAGCCCCCGCGCTCGCAGGGCAGCAGCCTGAGGTCCAGACGATCATGACTGCGGGCACGTTGCCCAGCAAGTGAGAGCATGGCTCGGTGAGCGAACTGCGTCTTGAAGTCGTGAACTACCGTGGCCCAGCGCGATGGGACTGGAATCTGACCAGGGCGAACTCCGAGTTCTTGGGCGGCCACAAGGTACTGCTAGACGAGCGTCGCTGGCAATATGAGGCTTTCACCGACATGCCGGGCTACCTGCGGGTTCATGTCGCTCCAGACCGGCGCGTCCCGGCAGAGGCAAGGATTGTCGCCGAAACGGGTGAATGGATCGGCGAGCAGGTGCTCGGCCCGCTCGGCCCGGTCATGGTAGCGGCAGCCCCGGTGACGGTTCGGGTGATCGTGCCACGCGAAGCGGTGCAACTCGCCTTTCGGCCGCTGGAACTGGCGTACGTAAACGGGAAGCCTCTCGCCGCTCACGACATCATCCTCGTCATGCAGCCCACCGTCGGCTCCGCTACAGGCGTCCGTGCGGATAGGCACGTGAGGCAAGCGCTGAGGGTTCTGGGCCTGTTCAGCCTGCCCGGATGGGGTGGCGTGCTGAACCTGCGTCGTGAACGCCAAGCTCTGGTCAGGGTGTTCACAAGGATCGCTGCCGCAGACCGTGCGGTGGATATCCGCGTCCTGCAGTACGGGGTGACCCGCGAGAAGCTTGAGCAGGTGCTTGCTGAGGATGGCGGCTGGGACATCATCCACATCTCCAGTCACGGAGCGCCCGGTGCACTGCTCTTGGAGGAAGAAGACGGCTCCCCGGACCCTGTATCGGGTGGACAACTCGCCCGGTTGCTGGCCCGGTGCCAGGGACGGCTGAAACTAGTCACCGTTTCGGCGTGCTGGTCAGCGGCCCTGACCGCAGCGGCTGAACGGTCGCTGCTGGGCCTTCCCGAGCTCGAAGAATCACACGAGCCGACCAAACTGCAGGAGCCTGATCACGCGACGACCGGGGCCGTTGCAACTGACTTGGCGCGGCTGGGTTGCGGGGTGCTGGCGATGCGGTACCCGGTGACGGACCATTTCGCGATCTCTCTGGCAGAGAGGCTGTACGGTCTCTTGGCGGACGAAGGCCAGCAGCTGCCGCGGGCATTGGGGATCGCGCTCAAGGACGTGGTTGCCGACCCGCCCACCGGCAGGTGTCCGCCGTTGTCGGTGGTGACTCCCGCACTGTTCGGCGAGCGGGCCGCGGATCTGCGGTTTGCAGTACCCGTGCGCAGCAGGTCTCTCGCCTCGCAGGCCGGGCCGTCAAAGCTGGCCAGGTTCCCGCCGCAGCCGGAGCGGTTCGTCGGCCGGACGCTAGTGATGGCGCGGGCCAGCGCGGCGCTGGCGCCACACAGCTGCTTGCCAGGGGTGCTGCTGCACGGGATGCCCGGCGGCGGAAAGACGGCCTGCGCGCTGGAGCTCGCCTACACCCATGAGCATGCATTCGACGAACTGGTGTGGTTCAAAGCTCCTGACCAAGGGCTGGACGTCGCCGATGCGCTGACGCAATTCGCGCTCACGCTGGAGACGGGACTGACGGGCCTGCAGATGGTGCATCTGCTCGACAACGCCGCCCGGCTAGCGGTCTATCTGCCGTTCCTGACGAGCCTTGTCGAACAGCGGCGGGTGCTGGTTGTGATCGACAACATCGAGTCGCTGCTGACCGAAGCAGGGCGATGGGGAGATGCACGATGGGGCGCGCTGGTAGGGGCGATGACCGCCCATGGAGGGCTTGGTCGCGTGGTGCTGACCAGCCGTACTCGGCCGCACGACCTGGATGGCAGAATCCGGGTCGAAGCGGTGGATGCGCTCACGCTCGACGAGGCGCTGCTGCTGGCCTGCGACCTGCCTCACCTCGGCAAGCTGATCAGCGGAGCCTTGCCAGGTTTCAGCCCCGCAGCCTCACGGAAGCTGGGACGGCGGGTGCTGAATGTCGCTCAGGGGCATCCCAAGCTACTTGAGCTGGCAGATGGACAGGCCGCCGACCCGGCCCAGGCTCAAGGCACTAGTGGAGGCGGGAGATCGAACATGGCAGGGCACGGGCGGGCTGCCGGAGGCGTTCTTCGCCACCGGGAAGAGCCAGGCGGCAGGCGAAGACTACCTGCATGTACTGGAGACCTGGACAGAGTTTGTGGCGGGCACCCTGGCAGCTGACGACCAGTTCCTGCTCTTCATGTTGTGCTGCCTGGAAGAAGACGACCGGGAGCGCTTCGTCATCCAGACAACCTGGCCACGCCTGTGGCAGAAACTAGGCCGGACTGCTCACCCGCCGGACCTCGATGCGAGGCTGGCTGTGCTGACGGCCCATGGATTGATCGCGGCGGAGCCGGGCACGCCCAACAGGGCCAGGCCGTGCCAGATCCATCCGGTCGTGGCAGCGGCGTGCCGGGACCAGGCCGGCGCCGGCTTCCGCGCGGCCGTCGACAACGAGCTCGCAAGCTTCTGGAACGCCGTGGCCCGCCTCGCCCAGGATCGGGAACCCCAGGCGCGGACCAGCGGGCTTGTGATCCGGGCCGGGCTAGCGGCCGCACCCTACCTGCTGCGCCTTCAGCGCTTGGGGCTCGCCGCTGAGCTACTCCAGCAAGTCCTCATCCGTGATCAATCCCGGGCAACCGCAAGCGGCGCGCTCCCCGCACTCCGGCTGATCGCCGCAGGCGTTTCCGGAACCGCGAACGATCAGCCCGTCAACCGGCTACTCGCCAAAGCGCTCGAAGTAACCGACGTGCGCGAAGCCGAACGGCACGTGCGAGCCGTCCTGGCCGATGCCCTGGTCCGCGAAGATTACCGAGCAGCATCGTCGGCCACGGGCGACCTGATCCGCTACTGCCGGATGCAAGGGCGGCTCTCCGAGGCCCTTGACCTGGCCGAGGCGAAGATCGGCTACACCCGGCAGGCCGGGCTTGGCCCATGGACCTTGCTCGCCGACCAGGGCGGGCGGCTTCAAGTGCTCGCCGAGATGGGACAGAGCGAGCACGTGCTCGCCGAGGTGCAGCGGCTACGCGCTCATATGAAGACGTTGCCAGACATTTCGGAACAGGAGGAGATTGCCGTGCCGTGGAACGCGCGCGAGACCCTCCTCGATGTTGGTGTCGTTGCCGCGGTTCAGCTAGAGCGCTGGGAGGAAGCGCTGGATCTGAACAGTGAGCAGGTGGCGATGCTGACCGGACGAGGCGCACCTGAAACCGACATCGCGCGGACCCGGTTTAACGACTACGCGGCGCTGCTCGAACTGGGCCGCACCGACGAGGCAATCCAGTTGCTGCGAGAGTGCCGAGAGACCTTCGAGCGCGCAACAGACCTCCAGGGCCTGGGGAATGTCCTCAGCGCCCTCGCGGACGCAGAGCAAAGGCGGGGACGGGGCCTGGTCGCGCTCGGGCTGGAACGAGACGCCCTGCGCTTCAAGTACCGCACCGGCGGTGTCAGGGAGATCGCCGGCAGTCACCAGAACCTCGGCAACTTCCTGCGCCGGTACGCACGCGATCCAGAGCCCGCGTTGGCTCATCATCTGGCTGCCGCCTTGATCCGGGTTCTCGCGAGCGGTCACGGACTGCAAGAGTCAATCCGTGCCGTTGCACACGACCTTCGCCTGCTGGACGATGACGCGGTGCCCCACGAGGTAGCGGCACTTTGCCGCCGGGTCGCTGAGACACCCGGCGTGGGTCTCAGCCAGCTGATAACCCGGCTCGCACCCGACCCGCAGGAAGCCCAGGATGTGCTGGAGAACCTGATCGCACGTGCGCGCAGCTTCGCCGAAGAGCCAGCGACTGCACCCTCCCGGTACCTGGCGGCGTGGGATCCGGTCATCGCCGGCCTGGTCGCCGCCCGGGCCGGCGACGGCGAGGCAGCCGCCGCAGTTGATGAGGAACTCACTCACCGCGAGGACTCAGGCTCAGCGGCCCTGATAGGCGTCCTGCGCCGTCTGCAAGCCGGCGAAAGCGATCAGCATCTCCTGACTGGGCTGGACGAGATTGACTCTCCAATCGTCAGCCGCGCCTTGGATGCCCTCACTGGGATTATCTTCATTCCGCCCGAGCTTTGGCCCGCGATACCACTGCGCGGGCTACTGAGCTTCTTTCATCCTGGGTTTCCGCAGGATATGCGGCGGTTTGACAGGACTGGTCCATGTTCTTTCTGCTGGTCTTCGGGGTCGGACAGGGCGGGTCCGGGGTACGGCCGTGATGGCGGCAGCAGTGTTGCGGCCCGGTAACGATCTGGCCTGATCACGCGGCGCGGACGGCGGCGAACGGGTCGTGTTCCATGTAGTGCAGGGCCAGGACGGCCTTGACCATGGCGGTGCAGTCCTCCGGGCGGCAGCGCAGCTCGGTGGCCAGGACTTTCCAGTATTTCAGGCGGGCGTTGCCGCGCTCGCCGGCGCAGCGGAGCTGGGCCTGCAGCCGGTTCGCGGCCCGCTGCGCGGGCGTCAGGTCCTTCCCGCGCGGCTCGCGGCGGCCGGTGATCACCGCCTGGTCCCAGCCGGGGTACCCCAGGTCAGCGAAGACGCCGATCAGCGGGGTGAGGACCGCGGCGATCCCCGCGCGCCGCGCCGCGGTGACGTCCACGGTCGCGCCCGGCTGCGGCGCGGCGGCCTGCAGCAGCTCCCCGGCCGGGGAGCACACGGTCTGCACGTTCAGCCCGTGCCGCTTGTGCTTCCCCGGGTAAAAAGCCCGCTGGCCTCCCGTTTTCCGCCCGGACGTCACGGTGGGCACGTGCACGCCGCCGGCGATCAGGTAGTCCCAGCCCATTTTCACGGCCAGCCGGGCCACGTCCTTCAGGCTGATCCGCCGGCCCCGGTCCGCCAGCACGCTGATCCCCTCCGCGACGTCCCGCCAGCACGTGGACGGCGAGATCCCGGACCCGGCGGCCAGCTCCGCATAGGTCAGGTTCGTGCGCAGGAACGCGATCACCAGCACCGCCTGCGCCAGCGGGGACAGCAGCCGCCACCGCGTCCCGTTCCGCTGATGCCGCCGCCGCAGCGATGCCGCGAGATCATCGCAGGTCCCGGCGCTGACCTTGATCCCGGCCCGGAACAGGGCATACCCCGCAGCGGTCCGCCCGGGCGTGAACGACGTTCCCTGATATACAGTCATGGCGGCTCCTGGACCGGGATGATTCGACATCAATCCGTGTACCAGGAGCCGCCCGCGTTCACAGGGGTATCACCAGCCGCTGCCGTAACGTGATCATCTTCCGCCCGGATCGTTACCGGCAGCCCGCCGCAGGCACCCGTACCGCCCGGCCCGGCCCGGCACCCGGGCTAGCCAGCGGCAAAGA
>Ga0307373_10002720_pt1 | contig 31577 bp, 30 predicted proteins | sample OX2MG_FD_202534 | JGI IMG/M metagenome (GOLD analysis project Ga0307373, IMG submission 202534) | Soil microbial communities from Risofladan, Vaasa, Finland - OX-2 | ecosystem: Environmental > Terrestrial > Soil > Coastal area > Acid sulfate soil | place: Finland: Risofladan, Vaasa | collected...
CTCCATCAGCCCGGTCGAGGCCCTGGACGCGACTCTCGCCTCCATCGAGGCGTCGGAGCTCAACGCTTTCACCCATCTCGATCCGGACGCCGCCCGGGAACGCGCCACCCACGCCGATGTCTCCCTGCCGTTCGGAGGGGTCCCGGTGGGGGTCAAGGAGCTCGAGGCGGTGACCGGGTGGCCCTATACGGAGGCGTCGCTGGTCTTCAAGGACCGGATCGCCGACTACGACAGCACCCAGGTCATCCGGCTTCGGGAGGCCGGCGCGGTGCTGGTCGGACAGACCGCCGCCCCCGAATTCGGCGGGGTCAACTACACCCACTCCAAGCTCCACGGCACCACCCGCAACCCCTGGAACCCCGAGCGCACCCCCGGCGGCTCCTCGGGAGGATCGGCCGCCGCGGTGGCCGGGGGGATCCTGCCCATCGCCTCCGGTGGCGACGGCGGGGGATCGATCCGGATCCCGGCCGGCTACAGCGGACTGTTGGGGCTGAAGTCCACCTTCGGGCGGATTCCCAAGGGCCCCCAGACGTTGCAACCGCCACTGACCGTCGTCCTCGGATGCATGGCCCGATCGGTACGGGACACCGCCCGCTGGTTCGACGCCTGTAACGGGTTCGACCCCCGCGACACCCTCAGCCTGCCCCGGGTCGAAGGGTGGGAGGCGGGTCTCGGGTCCTTCGACCTGGTCGGCAAGCGGGCGGTCGTCTCCGTCGACCTGGGGACCGCCATCGTGGAGCCCCGGGTGGCGGCCATGGTGCTCGAAGCCGCCGACGCGCTGATCACTGACGCCGGGCTCGCCCGGGTGGACATCGCCGTGCAACTCCCCCGTGGTGGTCTCGAGTGGGCGATGTCCAACCTGGTGGGGTTGGCCGGCGAGCTCGGTGACCTCTACCCCGCCTGCAACGACGACCTCACCCCGGAGATCCAGCTGGGCATGAACCTGGCCACCCACAATCTCAACGTGCAGACCGCCGGGAAGACCGAGATGTTCCGCATCGACATCAACGAGACGATGGCTTCCCTCTTCGACCAGGTCGACTTCGTCTTCGCCGCCACCAATCCCGACGTCGCCTTCGCTGCCGCCGGCCCGATGCCCACCACGGTGGGCGACGTCGATCTCATCGCCGAGCACGGCTTCGAGACGGCTCTCGCCAACAACGGCTCGCTCACCATCCCGGCCAACCTGACCGGCAATCCGGCCATCGCCATCCCGGTTGGGCTGGTGGACGGCCTGCCGGTGAGCCTGCAGGTCATCGGCCGCCACCACCAGGAACAGCTCCTGCTCGACCTGGCTCGGATCGCCGAGCGTGAGCGGCCGTGGCCGTTGGTGGTGCCATGAAGGTCGACCTCTGGGTGCCCACCGTCGACCCTTTCTCCACCCCCGAGCTGCTGGCCACCATCGGCCGGGAGGCCGAGCAACGGGGCATCGGCACCATCTGGGTCGGCGAGCACGTGGTGCTTTTCGACGAGTACGCCTCCGAGTACCCGTACGCGGAGGACGGCAAGATCCCCGCCCTCCCGAACAGCGGCCTCCTCGAGCCCTTCACCACCCTGTCGTTCTTGGCCGCCCACACCTCGAACGTGCGGTTGGGCACCGCCATGGTGCTGCTCCCGCAGCGCAATCCGGTCTACACCGCCAAAGAGGTCTCCACCCTCGACTGGTTGTCCAACGGTCGGGTCGACTTCGGGGTCGGCGTGGGCTGGCTCGAGGAAGAGTTCAACGCGGTCAACGTTCCGTGGCCGCAGCGGGGCAAACGGACCGACGAGTACCTCCAGGTGCTCGAGACCCTGTGGTGCGATGAGCGCTCGGCCTACCAAGGCGAGTTCTATTCCCTCAACAGTTGCGCGATGTTCCCGAAGCCGGTCCAGAAGCCACACCCCCCGATCCACATCGGGGGAGAGAGCGATGCGGCACTGGCCCGGGTCGCCCGGTCCGGCCAGGGCTGGCACACCTTCAACCGGAAACCGGCTGACCTCGCCGAGCCTCTGGCCACGCTCGACGGTCTGCTGGACCGCCAGGGGCGATCCCGATCCGACATCACCGTGACCGTGTGCCCGTACTTTCTGCCGCTGGACCCGGCCATCGCCGAGCAGTATGCCGAGGCCGGCGCCGACGCGGTGTCGGTCCTGCTGCTCCCGATCGGAACCGACGAGGTGGCCTCGGCTCTGGACGCCCTCCAGCCGATGCTGGATCGGGCGGCCGGCACTTAGCCGCGCATGGCCACCGGGAGGGACTCCAAGCCCCGCAGCACGACGTTCGTCTTGTAGGTGAGGTCGTCGGTGGTCAGGGCCAGAGCCGGGGCCCGGCGCACCAGGGTGGTCAGGGCCACCTGTGTCTCCATCCGGGCCAGCGGCGCGCCCAGGCAGTGATGGATCCCGAAACCGAAACCCAGGTGGTTGTTGGGCGTGCGCCCGACGTCGAAGCTCTCCGGGTCCGGGAACTGGTCGGGATCGCGGTTGCCGGAAGCGATCAGCAGCATGACAAAGTCACCGGCCCGGAGGGTGACCCCGGCGATCTCGATGTCCTCGATCAGGGCCCGCCCGGTGAGCTGGACCGGCGACACATAGCGGAGCATCTCCTCCACCCCGGACCGGGCCACCTCGGGATCGGTCCGGTACCGCTCGAACTGATCGGGATGACGAAGCAAGGCCACGGTGCCGCCGGAGATGAGGTTCACGGTGGTCTCGTGACCGGCCACCAGCAACAGGATGCAGGTCGACAGCAGTTCGCTCTCGCTGAGCACGGTGCCATCGTCTTCGACCTCCACCAGCCCGGAGAGCAGGTCGTCACCGGGTGACCGCTTGCGGTCGGCCAGCAGTTCGAAGAAGTACTGGGCGAACTGCATCACTGCCTCGCCCCGTTCGACGATGACCTGATCGGTGAGAAGGAAGTCGGGATCCAACCCCCGGGCCAGGGCAGCCGACCACGCCCTGAACCGGTCCTGGTCGGCCAGCGGGACCCCGAGCATGTCGCAGATGATGCGGACCGGCAGCGGGTAGGCGAACGACTCGAGGAGGTCGACCCGGTCGGCGTCGAGGGCATCGTCGAGGAGCTCGTCCACGATGTGCTGGGTGCGCCCCCGCAACGACTCCACCACCTTGGGGGTGAACGCCTTGGAAACCAGCCCCCGCAACCGGGTGTGGTCAGGCGGATCCCGGAACAGGAACGGACGCATCTCCCGCATGGCCGCGGTCATGGGGTCGTCGGTGCCCGGTGTGGCTCGGAACTCGGCGGTCACCCGCTCGGGATCGATGAAGGCGTCGTCGGCGCTGGTCCGCCGATCGCGGAGCAGAGCGAGACAGTCGGCATGGCGGGCGAACACCCAGAACCCCAATTGGTTCCGGTGCACCGCCGCCCGCCGGCGAAGATCGGCGTAGAGCGGGACCGGGTCGGTGGCCCACCGCGGGTCGAACGGATCGAACACCGGGTCGGACGGAAGTTGGTCGGAGACCGAAGAGGTCACCAGGCTGCTTCCTGCGCCGGCGCCGGACCCAGCAGGGTGGGGTCCAGCCGCAACTCGTGGCGGGCCATGGCCTCCCAGAACCCGGCGAACCCGTTGCCGTCGTGGTGTTGGAAGAACGACAGGGCCGGCTCGGGGAGGGGGCGGCCCGAGCCCACCGCGGCCACGTGCCAGGCGGTCCGGCACCGCTGCTCGAGGGCCACCGCCCGCTGGTGGGCGGCCCTGATGCTCGAGCCGAGCACGAACACCCCGTGGTTGGACAGCAGGGCCAGGTCGGCGTCGCCCATGGCGGCGATGGCCCGGGCCGCCGCACCCGGGTCGTTGACCGGGCCGTCGTACTCGTCCACCAACACCAGTTGCCCGCCGCCCAGCGCCGAGCTCTGGTCGTGACAGGTCGGGACCTGCTGGAGGTCGGCCCAGACGGTGCCGAACCGGGGATGGTTGTGCACGGCCACGGTGACATCGGGACGGACCCGGTGGAGGGCCAGATGCAGGGGGATGCCGGGCGGAACCGGCCACCGCCCGTCCAGGAGATTGCCCTCCAGGTCGATGCGGATGACGTCCTCGGGCCGGATCTCCTCCCAGAGCAACAGCCAGGGGTTGCACAGCAGGGTGCCGTCGTCCTGTCTGTAGGTGATGTGGCCGGCCAGGTGGTCGTCGTAGCCCTCGCGCCACAGGGTCCGGGCCAGGAGCACCAGCTCCTGCTCCGGGGTGAGCTTGGGCAGCAGTTCGGTCACGGGAGGCAGACCTCGGGCAGCGGCCAGCGGTACAGGGAGGCGGCGTTCTGGTGGGTCATCTTGCGGAGATCGTCCACCGGCAGGTGGCCCCAGGCCCGGTAGATCACGTCCTGGGTATCGGGCCAGGTGGAATCGCCGTGGGGGTAGTCCACTTCCACCATCACATGATCGACCCCGATCCGGTCACGGGTATCGATGGTGGAGGGGTCGTCGATGGTGCAGAACCAGAAGTTGCGCTGCAGCACGTCGGCCGGCCGCTCGGTGCCCCCGGCGAACTCCTGTCCGTAACCCGAGCGATCGACGATGTTGTCGAGGCGGTCGAGGAGCATGGCCACCCACCCGATGCCGCCTTCGCTCATGGCGATCTTGATCCCGGGAAAGCGGGACGGCAATCCCGACCACAGCCATTCGGCACAGGCAGTCAACGACAGCTGGCCGAACAGGGTTGCCCCGAGGGCGACCATCGGCGAGTCGCCGGGAAGGTCGCCGATGCCCGACGAGCCGACATGCAGAGAGATGACCGTGTCGGTCTCCTGGCAGGCGGCCACGATGGGATCCCAGTAGGAGGTGAAGATGGACGGGAGGCCGATCTTGTGGGGCCGCTCGGGAAGGGTCACCGAGCGGAAGCCCCGGGCCGCGTTGCGACAGATCTCCTCGGCGCCGAGCTCGGGGTCGGACAGGTTGGTGATCCCGCCGGGGATGATGCGGTCGGGGTAGGGCTGCCACCATCCCTCGTACATCCAGTCGTTCCAGGCCCGGGTGACCGCCGCCCCCAGCTCGGGGTCGGACGCCCCCGAGAACACCCGGCCGCAGAACCCGGTGATCTGGGAGGGGAAGTTGAGCGACGCCCACACCCCGTTGATGTCCATGTCGCGGATGCGTTCATGGATGTCCCAGCAGCCCGGCCGCATGTCCTCGAACCGGGTGGGCTCGAGGGTGACCGACTCGGGCCGACGACCGGCCACCGCGTTCATCCCCACCTGGGTGTAGCGCTGGCCGTCGAACTCCCAGAGCTGGTGGCCGAGGTTGTTCTCCACCACTCTGGGGGCGAGATCCTGGAACCGGGCGGGCAGCCGACCTTCGAACATGTCGGGCGGCTCCACCAGGTGGTCGTCGACCGAGATCACCGTGTAGCGCTGGGTCCGCGGCTCGGGATCCGGCAACAACCCGACTCCTGAAGTTCCCCCCTGTGCCATCTGTCTCCTGACCAACGCACCCGTGACCGGCCTCCCCGGCCCGTGGTACCGCCGATGTCACCGCTCCGGTGGGTTCGTATGTCCGCTGATCCCTATGTTGGCCCACCGGACGGCCGGATGGTAGTTGAGGGCCTTTGCCGCAGGGCGTCGCCTAGTGATGGCCCACCGCGGGGCTCCCCTGTAGACCTATCATTCCGCCGTGAAGCACAACACTCATTCGGCATCCAAACGCCACGACGGCAAGATCGCCGTCGTCACCGGGGCATCGTCGGGAATCGGACGCCGGTTGGCCTTGGACCTCGCCGAACGCGGCGCCACCGTGGTCGGATTGGCCCGACGTCAGGAGCTGCTGGCCGAACTCGGGACCCTACTGCAAACATCGACGCCGTCCAGCTCCACCCGGGTCTGTGATGTCAGCGATACCCAGTCGTATGAGGCGGTCCTCGGTGAGATCGAAGACCGGTACGGGCGCATCGATGTGCTCATCAACAACGCCGGGGTCGAAGGGCTCACTCCTGCTGCGGACGGGCTAACACCCGCGTATCGTCAGATCCTCGATGTCAATTTCTTCGGCGTCGTTGCCGGCACGCTCGCGGTCCTACCGGGAATGCTGGCCCGCCGATCCGGAATCGTCGTCAACGTCTCCTCCGACGCGGCACGGGCACCCGAGCCTCGCCACGGAGCCTACGGAGCGTCCAAGGCCGCAGTCGCAGCGTTCACGGAATCGGTGTCGCATGAGGTCGCCGACCGGGGCGTTCAGGTCCATGTGCTCTACCCGGCCTGGGTGCCGACCGCGATGGGGATGTCAGGGGTCGATGACGGAGGATCACTCCCTCCCAGACCGGTCCGAAGAACCGAGTCCCAAGTGTCGGAGTTGGTGCTCAGCCGCATGGGTGGACCCCGCATGGAGATCAATGCCTCCGTGTTGCCGATGTTGGCTCCGATCGGCCGCACCATCGCGCCAATCTCCTATCAGCGGGCCATGCGTCATCGATCTCACGAGCGCTGACCCGGACCCGAGCGCGCCACGCGCTACCCCGATGCCCGGCGGGCCAGCACCGGGTCGTCGAAAAAGGTCCGCAGTCGCAGCCACGCCGGCGGCAGCCCGCCGTAGATGAGCACGCCCTCGCCCGCCGGGATGCGGCGGAGCGCCTGCGGGGGTGCCAACCGGCGGCTGGAAGGTGATCGGGTGGTGGTCGGGCCCCCGTGGCCACCGGAGGTGAACGCCGGCAGTAGAACCTCCTCGTCTCCGATCAAATGGCTGGCGTAATCGAGGGTCGAGGGATCCGAGATGCCGGAGAGGAAGATCTTGGCCCGGTGATTGTTGACCACCGTGGCCGATCGGGCGCCGTAGCGGGCAGTGATCTGAGCGAGATCGTGCCAGATGGTGACCAGCTGGACGCCGTGGCCGGCGGCGGTGGCCGCCACCGAGTCGAGGTCGGAGAGCGGAGCGATGTTGGCCGCCTCGTCCAGCACCACCAGCAACGGTGGGTCGAGCGGGTCGCCGGTCCGGGTGACCGACTCGTAGACGTGCTCGAGCACCTGGCGGAGGACGGCGGTGAACAGCGGGCGCAACCGGCGTTGATCATGGGCGGGGGCGCAGAGGTAGAGGGTGTTGGGGCCGGCGACCAGCCGGGACGGGTCGATATCCGGGTGGTCGATGACGCCGCTGGCTGCGTCGTCGCCGAACGGCTCGAGAAGTGTCTGGACGGTGGTGTAGATGGAGCTGCGCTGCCGCTCCTCCTTGCCGAAGAGCGAATGCGCCGAGGCAACCGCCTCGGGGACTCCGGTGGCGTAGAGGAGCTCGAGCACTTCTGACTCTTCTTGGGTGTCCACCCACCGGACGACGTCGGCCATCTGCAGATCGCCGGAGGCGGCGGCGAACAACAGCGGCGCCAGCATCTTGGTGGCGGTGGCGTACCAGAAGTCCCCATCGCTCATGGTGCCGACCGAGGTCTTGCCGACATCGGTCATCGACGACGCCACCCGGCGGGCCCCCGGCCAACTCCGGGCCGCGGGTAGCGGCGACCAACCGGAAGAAGGGAGACCGGTGGACCCGGACGGATCGAAGCAGGCCACCTCTCCCTGACGGCGGCGGTAACCGATGGTGTCCCCCACCAGATCCGCTTTCACGCTGGTGGCGATCACCGGTCCCTCCCACTCCAGGATGGAGGGCACCGCGAAGCCGCTTGTCTTGCGCGACTGGGTGGGCCCGAACACGATCACCGATTGGCGGGCCTCGGCAGCCAGCAATCGCTTCCCAGCCCACCCGAGGACCAAACGCCCGGGCGGCGCTGGTCTTCTGCGTTGCGTCCGTTTCGCACCTGGGCACCTCGCCATCAACGAACTGAGGTCGGAGGGTCGGGCCCATCGGGCGACGGCCGTGCCCCGATCGACCCGTCGCCGCCTCCCCCGGTGGCGGTCAGGCCGCGTCCTCGCGCCCCAGAGCCCCCCGGTCGGATAGGGGAACGCCGACCCCGGGCTCCGGGCCGCACCCGGACGGCCGCGGCCGACCAGACCGGCCGCAACAAAGCCGACCAGTCCGACCATCGTGCCGGTCACCGTCGACACGTTCATGGTCCGTACCGGAGGTCCGGCTCACCGATCATGGCGGCGTCGGTGTCGATCAACTCCCGTTCGCTCGATGCCAACCGGTGCTCGACCAGAAACGACCGTCGCCCGACTTTCCACAGCGCCAGGCCACGCCGCAACTGGGTGACGAGCGCGGCCTCGGTGGCGGTCAGGCCCAACAATTCGCCGGTTCCTTCCACTTCGCCGGGGGACTGGGCATAGATCACCCGGGTCTCGGAGTCCGCCAACAGGCCTTCGGCCAATCCCACCTGCTCGGAGTCGCTGGCGCCCACGGCCCGAAGATCCGACATCCGGTGGAGCACTGCAATGTTGGCGATGCCCAACGCCCGGGAAAGCTTCCACGACGCCTGCAGCCACCGGGCCACCCCGAGATTGGAGAGGATGGCCCAGGCCTCATCCACCACCACGATGACCCGGTGTCGGTGCTCGGCCACCACTGCGTTCTGGAGCCAGGCAGTGGCGCAGGCCATCAGGACGCCGAGTGCGGGCGAGTTGTAGACCGCCGCCAGGTCGAGCACCACCAAGGAGGCATCCAAACGGAGACCCGGGGTGGTCGGTCCGTCGAACATCCCCCGCAGATCGCCGTAGACGAGGCGGCGGAGCTCCAGGGCCACGTCCCGTCCATCCTCCATCAATGTGAGTTGATCGGTCCGGAGCTGGCCGGCCGCATCGGGGCTCGGATCCAACAGCGACTCGACCACATCGGGAAGGGTCGGAGCCGGCCGGCCGGCGACCGACGACCTCCGCGTGGCCTCGGTCAGGGCGGCGTCGATGGCGGCCCGCTCTCTCGGCACCAGCTCCCGCCCCAGACAGGCCACCGCCAGCGACGCGGTGAGCTCGACCCGGCGGCGCCCGACCCCATCGCCGGCACCCGCGCCGCCGACCACGGTGGCGGGTCCCTGATCGGCGGCGACGGATCCTGGAGGAGCGGGACCGGTGTCGAGCGGGTTGAGCCGCACCGAACCGCCGGGGCGGAGGGCCACCGGCACCACTCCCCAGGCCCGGGCCAACGGTCCGTACTCGCCCTTCGGATCAACCACCCACGCCCGTCGACCGAACACCGCCTGCCGCCAGACGTACGACTTCACGAACGAGCTCTTGCCCCGGCCGATCTGCCCGAACACCACCATGTTCGGATTCGTGATCAGCCCCTTCTGATACAGCACGAATGGGTCATAGACGAACGACCCTCCCAGCACGTCGCGACCGATGAGGACACCCTGATGCCCGAGACCGGCTTCGGTGGCCAGCGGGTAGGCGACACTGAGATGACGGGTGGTGGCGACGTGGGCCGGCACCCGTGGCATCGGCGCGCTCATGTCAGGCCCCGGCCCAGCGGCATGGTGCAGGCGAAGGCCACATCCTGCTCGCCGTGGAGGAGGCGGAGCTCCATCCGGGTCTGTCCGCCGGCGTTTTCAATTGACCCGCAGGCCTCGCGCAGTTCATCGGGACTGTCGGCGGTGACGGTGACGTATCCCGAGAACCGGTACTGAGCATGGCCGTCGGCGAGTTCGACGTCACGATGCTCGGCTCCTTCCTTCTCCCGGGTTTGGCGGGCGGTCACCAGAAACCCGCCGCGGCGTCGCAGTTCGCGGTCGGCGATGTCGGCCGTCCGGGCCTGGGCGACCTGTCTGGCTGCCCGGACCGGGCTGACCGGTTCCATCACCAACGAAATCGACCGACGGAGCGGCGAGAACAGCAACGGCCCCAGGAAGTCCGGCGTCACATCGATCCGGGGCCACTCCGCGATCCAGTAGGTGGCGTGCCAGGTGGCGTCGACATGGACCGAATCCCACTGCGATTCGATGACCATCGGCCACGGATACCCCGGCGGCGACCGACGTCCCCTCTCACCGATTGTACCTTCGGTGACGTTTCTCGAACCCGCGCCGTGGCCCCCCACCGAGCTCAGGGGTGCCGACATCTCCCGGATCACCCTGGCCAGCGCTCGGGGGCCGAGGATCCCCTCGACGGTGGCGTCGGCTTCCTCCATGAGCCGTTGCAGCGCCACCACTTCCCGCAACAGGACCAACGCCGCACCGGCATCTCCCCCACCCGACCCACGAATCGCCCGCGACGAGTGAGCGGTGTGGATGGACAGGGCCAGCAGAACCCGGTGCCGGCGGGTGACCGGGGCCGACTGATCGACCAGGGACTGGTAGGAACGGCCGGCCGCGGTATCGATGCCCAACTCGGCACGGGCAAGTTGGTGGCCGCGCACCGCGCTTCCGTCGTCGGGAAGACAGGACTCCACCCACTGCACCCGGTGGACGGCCGATCCCTCTCGGGCCATCGAGGCCAGCACCCGTGCCCAGGCGGCGATCCGGGAGTCCTGTTCCACCGGTCCGAGGAGGGCAAAACTGTGACCCTGCACGGCCAGCACCGCGGTCGCGGTGCGGGCGCGGGCATCCATCACCACCCCGGCGACCGGCGCGCCTGGGCTGTCGCCGACCGGCGCCGGTTCGACGCGGAGCCTGTCGAAGACTCCGGGTGACTGCCGGGCGCCGCGACCACCTCGAGCGGACCGAACGGTGGGCGGGACGTTGCCGTCGTCATCGAGATCCACATCAGCCAGATGGCCGAGCCCGGGCGCGCCAGAATGGCGCCGGTGTCCTCCCCGCGACCCGGCGACCAGCCAGCGCACCACCAGCGGGAACCACTGCTCACCGGTTCGACCCCGCACCGGCCAGCAGGCCGCAGCCACCCCGATGCCGGCACAGACCAGCGCCCCGAGGACACCCACGAGCGAAGGATGAGAGCGCAGGGCGAGCACACCGAACACCAATCCGGCGGCCACCGAACCGATCTGCCCACCTCTCCACCCGGCGATCAGGCCCCGCCGCTCGAGGGGGCCGAACCGGTAGCGCATACGTTCGGTGCGCATTCGCCCCTCGGGCTCGCTCACGGCGTCGGTGTCAGTGGCTGGTCAGTTCTCGAACCCGATGGGGGGGCCGAGGGAGCTTCGCCGCCGGACAGTGCGTCCTGCCGCCCTCCACCCTCGTGCATCACATTGTCGTAGGCCTCGCCGGCCGCGGGAAGCGGGCTGCGCATCCGCACACTCGCCCCCGGCGGTGTCGCCGTCCCGACTCGCTGCTTCTCCATCGACGAACGCCCGAGGTCCGGGGCCGGCGACCCGGACCCGTTTTCTCCTCCGCCCGCGCCGGCGCCAACGCCACCCGAACCGCCCCCAGCCGGACCACCGGCACCGGCTCGAGCCGACGCCATGGCCAACCCGACCTCGCTGGTGCCACCGCTGGCCCCGTCCGCCGCCACTCGCATGGCATGTTGCGCCAGAGTCCGGGGCGGGCCGAGCGCGGCCTGATAGGTGCGGCGGCCGGCCCCTTCGAGATGACCCACCGCCCCTGCTTCCAGAAACGGCAGGAGCCGGAAGAGGGCCCAGGGAGCGAAGGCCGCCAACATCAACAAGGCGGCGCCCCCCAACACGTCGGTGAAGCTGGCGTGACCGGCTGCACCGGAGCCGGTGGACCCGGCCGGCGCCGATCCGGAGCCACCGGCCAGAGCCCCGGCGGCCAGGCTCAGGACCGACACGATCACGAACTTTGCCAAGATCAGCGCCACCAGGGTGTCGACCAACCGCCGACACCAGTGGGCGATGGCCGGCCACGCCAGGCTGGCCAGGGCCAGGGGCAGGAACAGCACCGCGACGTAGATGGCGGCCGAACGGATCAGCAGCTCCACCCACAACAGGAACGCCCCGAACACCACCGCCAGTCCGCCCATCAGCACCACGAACGTCGGAGTCGCCGGGCCTCCGGTGGCCGGACCCGACAGCGCGGTAATGGTGGTACCGAAGAAGTGGTTGGTGTCGAGCCCGGCGCCTTGGGCGACCGTCGCACTCATCGAGTCGGTGAGGGCCAGCCCGAGCTGCACCAGCTTGACCGCCACCGCGGTGAGCAGGATGGCCAGCGGAACGTTGACGGTCACCGAGCGGATCAGCATCGACGCGCTCTGGCGATGGATGGCCTGGATCACCCCGAACAGGAGCAGGGGCACGATGACCACTCCGGCCAGTCCGGCCATCGTCCGGAAGTGTTCGGTATACCACGAAGCTCCGAGGTCGACCGAGGTGGTGGCGTCCAGGAACGTGCCGATCTGCCCGAGCAGCCACACCCCTCCGGCTGACACCCAACCGGCGATGGCGTCGAGCACGCTGGACACCCCGAACCCGGCGACCTGGGTTGCCGCCGCGCCGGCTATCCCGCCAGCCGCCTGACACACCGGACCCAGGCCGGCGGCACCGAGCGCCCCGGCCGGGGATGGACAGGCCAGACCGGGAATCGACGGGATCCCGATGGCGGTCAACATCTCAGTGGACCCCTTGGCCGGCCTTGAAGAAGAAGTTGACGATGGCCGGGGCCGCGCCGATCAACAGAGCCGCCAGCCCCGAGATCAGCACCGCCCGCCGGCCGACGTAGGTCTGCTGGTAGTTCTGGGCATGGGAGCCGAGCGCCCACGCCGCGGCTCCGATCACCAGCGCCACCAGCGAGAGGGCCAGGGCCCAGCCGTCGAGTCCGTTCATCAGGTTCTGGAGCACCTGTCCTCCGGGCAGCTGCCCGGTGTCGGGGGTGGCCCCGACCGGGCCGTCGACTGCGGCCAACCAACCCAACGAGGTGTGGGTTCCCGAAACCAGGTGTTGGAGGGTTGCAGAGGTGGGGACAGTGAACATGGTCCCCAACGTAGACCACCTTTTATGATGTTTCAATCTTTTTCATGATGTTTCTTGTCGACAGGCGACTCCCAGAGCCGCGTCGCTGACTCAGGCGTAGGCCTGCCATGCTGGGAGCGTGAAGCCGTACGTCATTGGATACATCGTGATCGGGGCCGTGGCCGTCATCGCCGTGGTGGCGGCCGCCCGGCTGGGACGCCGGGCCGGGCGCCGCAGCCTGCAACAACGGCTGACCGCGCTGGCCAACCGGCTAGGGGCCGTACCCCCCGACGACGGGGGGGTGGAACCGGTCCTCAGCCACCTCGAAAAGGTGACCGGGGAGGCCGCCGAGGCGGTCAGTGAGGCCAGCTCCGACGCCATCCGCCTGCGGAGGGCGCTCGACACCCTGCCCCAGGGGGTGATCGTGTGCGACGAGAACGGCGAGGTCGGCTTCCGCAACGCCCGGGCCGGCGGCCTGATGAACAACCGTCACGGTGACGCCCTGGCCGCCCAGGCGGTCACCGAGCTACTCGAGAACGCCTGGCACAAGGGTTCGGACGAGCGCACCCTCGACCTGTACGGTCCTCCCCGCCAGACCCTGACCATCGGCACCCGTTTGATCGACGACGGCCGCCGCCCACTCGGGGTGATCGCCATCATCGAAGATGTCTCCGAACGGCGCCGTCTCGAAGAGATCCGGCGCGACTTCGTCGCCAACGTCAGCCACGAGCTGAAAACCCCGATCGGGGCCCTGGGGCTGCTGGCGGAAACCCTCACCGCCGAGCCCGATCCGGCCATCGCCCAACGACTGGCCACCCGGATCCACACCGAGGCCTTCCGGGTGAGCCGGATCATCGACGACCTTCTCGACCTGAGCCGCATCGAGTCGGAGGAGACGCCTCCTCGGGAACCGATCTACATCAACCTGGTGATGGCCGAGGCGGTCGAGCGGGTGAAGGCAGCCGCCGAGCAGCGCCGCATCACCATCGAGATGGACGAGCCCGACCCTCCGATCCACGTCATCGGGGACCGGCGGCAGCTGGTGTCGGCCATGCACAGCCTGCTGGAGAACGCGGTTACCTTTTCCTCTGAGGATGGGGTGGTGCGGGTGGCCGGAAGCCAAGTCGACCAGGACGTCAAGTTGTCGGTTGCCGACAAGGGCGTCGGCATCCCCGCCCGCGACCTCGAGCGCATCTTCGAGCGGTTCTACCGGGTCGACCTCGGCCGCAGTCGCGAAACCGGAGGCACCGGTCTCGGATTGTCCATCGTCCGCCACGTCGCCCATAATCATCAGGGCCGGGTCGAGGTCGACTCCCGGGAGGGCGAAGGATCCACCTTCACTCTGGTCCTACCCCGGCCTCCCGAATACTCGGCCTGAGACCGGACCCCATGACCGCGGACACATCGCAGACCAAGGTACTCCTGTGCGAGGACGAGGAATCGTTCGTCGACGCCCTGGTGATCGGCCTGACCCGGGAAGGGTTCGACGTCACGGTGGCCCGCGACGGGGTAGAGGCGCTCCGGATGTTCGACGAGGTCGCACCGGATCTGATCCTGCTCGACCTGATGTTGCCCAAGCTGTCGGGCATCGACGTCTGCCGTTCGATCCGGGCCCGTTCGTCGGTGCCGATCATCATGGTCACCGCCAAGGGCACCGAGATCGACACCGTCGTCGGCCTCGAGGTCGGGGCCGACGACTACGTCGCCAAGCCCTACCGGCTCCGCGAGCTGGTCGCCCGGATGCGCGCAGTGCTCCGGCGCACGCCGGCCGGCGATCGCGTCCACAGTTCCGACCGCGACCATCCCGAGACCCGGCCCGTCCTCGACGCCGGCGGCATCCGGATCGATCCCGATCGCCATCAGGTGTCGGTCCGGGACGTGGACGTCCATCTCCGGCGCAAGGAGTTCGAACTGCTGTCGCTGTTGATCGAGAACTCCGGCCGGGTCCTGACCCGCGACGTGCTGATCGATCGGATCTGGGGCTCCGACTACTACGGGGACACCAAGACCCTCGACGTACACATCAAGCGCCTGCGCAACCACGTGGAGAAGGACCCGTCGTCGCCCACATTGATCACCACCATCCGGGGGGTGGGCTACCGGTTCAACCCCTCGGCCGACAGGGCCGACCCACCCTGATCGCTCAGCTACAGCCCGGCCGGGAACGTGTAGGGCTGCGGCGCCGGAAGCGTGGACCCGACGTCGAGCTGGATGACATTGTGCGCATTCAACGGGATCGAACGCGGGTCACCGGTAAACGGGCTCCCGTTGACCGTGGCGGTGACCGCTCCCTGGGCGGGACCGACCTGGGTGGCCGATAGCGGCTGGCCCCAGATGTCGAAGAAGTCGCCGAGCGTGTAGACCCGCTGCACCGGGGATTCGATGTGGATCACGCCACTCGAGTCGTGGGTGTGGAGCCAGCTGAAACACGATCCGCTGGCGACGAAGGGGCCCGCGCTGGTCTGTTGGAATTGCAGGGGTGGACCGATCCCGACGCCGGGCGGCAACAGCTTCATCGCGCCGTTGACGTAGATGGCCAGATGGGCATGGATGTGGAAGACCAACTGTTCGGTGGAGTTGCAACTGATCCCGTCGACGGCCGAGGTCTGGTCGGTCGCCCCCGCCGGGGCCAGGAGGCTTCCCGAAGCCACCGTCGTGGTGGTCGACGATGCGCTCGACCCGGGAGCCGGCCCACGGGTGGGCGGCGAGGTGGAGGGGCTGGAGGAACAGGCCGCCAGCCCGATGGCCGCCGCCAGCAGCGCCCCCGCCCACACCCCGGTGGCCACCCGTTTCCGACCCGTCTTCGGACCCGGCGATACCCGGGACCCCAGCCCGGAGAGGTTCACTGCGCCCCCGGACCGGGCCCGGGGATCACCCCAGTTCCCCCGAGGTACGGATGCAGCACCTCGGGGAGGACCACCGAGCCGTCGGATTGGCGGCCGTGCTCGACCAGCGCCGCCCATATCCGGGGCCAGGCCAGCGCCGACCCGTTCAGGGTGTGCACGAACACCGGTGATCCCCCGCCGGTGGGCCGGTAGCGGATGTTGCCCCGCCGGGCCTGGTAATCGCGGAACCAGCTGATCGATGACACTTCGAGCCACTGGTCGACCCCGGGGGCATAGACCTCGAGGTCGAAGGTGCGGGCCGACGAGATTCCCAGGTCGCCGGTGCAGAGGTCGAGCACCCGGTACTGGAGCCCGAGCTCCACCAGCAGGCTCTCGGCCCGCTCCACCAGGTCGGCATGGACCGCCGCCGCCTGGTCGGGGGTGGCGTAGGCGAACAGCTCCACCTTTTCGAACTCGTGCACCCGGAGCAGCCCCCGGGTGTCCCTTCCCGCCGCCCCGGACTCGCGGCGGAAGCAGGGGGTGGCCGCGGTCAACCGCACCGGTAGCTCATCCTCGTCGAGGATGTCACCCCGGGCCATGGAGGTGAGCGGGGCCTCGGCGGTGGGGATGGCCCAGAGGTCGTCCCGCTCGAGGTGGTAGGCGTCGTCGGCGAATTTGGGGAGTTGGCCGGTTGCCACCATCGTCTCGGTGCGAACCAGGGTCGGTGGGCGGATCTCCTCGAACCCATCGGCGTGGCGGTCGAGGGCGAAGCCGGTCAGGGCCCGCACCAGGCGGGCGCCGAACCCACGGTAGAGCGGGAACATGGAGCCGGACAGCTTGGCCCCCCGTTCCATGTCCAAGATCCCCAAGTCGGCGCCGACCTCCCAGTGGGGCACCCGCTGGGCCTCGCCGTAGGTGGGAGGGACTTCGGGCCAGCTGCGAATGATCACGTTGTCCTCGGGGCCGATCCCGTCGGGGGCGTCGTCGGCTGGGAGGTTGGGGAGGTAGAGCAGCGCCTCCCGCACCTCTTCCTGGGCGACGGCGGCGTCGCGGTCGAGACCGGTCTCCTGGGCGCCGAGGTCGCGGCTGGTGGCCGTCAGCTCGTCGGCAACGGCGGTATCGCCGGAGCGGCGGGCCTCGCCGACCTGTTTGGACAACGCCTTGACTCGAGCCCGGAGATCGTCACGACGCCCGATGGCGGCCCGGGCGGCGGCATCGAGCTGGAGGAGCCGGTCGATCTCCGCCGGACCCACCCCGCGACGCCCGAGCGCCTCCTTCACCCCGTCGACGTCTTCCCTGACCAGCCGGATATCGATCATGACGAACATCACGGTAGCGTGACGGCCCGTGGAGAATGTCGCAGACGCCCCGTCACCCGTGGTCGTCTGTGACGGGTTGGTGATTCGCTATGCGGATCTGGTGGCCGTCGACTCGCTCTCCTTCGATGCGAACCCCGGCGACGTGGTGGCCCTGCTCGGGCCCAACGGGGCCGGCAAGACCAGCACCGTCGAGTGCCTCGAGGGCTACCGGCGGCCTTCCGCCGGCTCGGTCACCGTTCTCGGCCTCGACCCGCGCCGCGATCACGCCGCCCTAGTCCCCCGGATCGGAGTGATGCTCCAACGGGGCGGCGTCTACCCGATGTTGGGCCCGGCCCAGGTGCTCCATCTCTTCGCCCAGTACTACGACGACGCCGAGGATCCCGCCGCGCTGGTCGACCTGGTCGGGTTGGGGGAGGTGCGACGCACCCCGTGGCGGCGGCTCTCCGGCGGTGAGCAACAGCGCCTGTCCCTGGCGCTCGCCCTCGTCGGCAAACCCGAGGTGGTTTTCCTCGACGAGCCCACCGCCGGGGTGGACCCCGAAGGTCGGGTGGTGGTGCGCGAGATCATCGCCGAGCTGCGCCGACGGGGGATCTGCGTCATCCTCACCACCCACGAGCTGGCCGAGGCGGAGCGGCTGGCCGACCGGGTGGTGATCATCGACCACGGCCGGAAACTGGCCGAGGACACCCCGGCTGCCCTGGCCGCGGGCACGGCCGACGGTTCCATCCGGTTCACCACCGACCCGGGGATCGACACCGCCTCCCTCGCCCTTGCCATCGGGAGCGGCACCACGGTCGACGAGGAGGGCCCTGGCACCTATCGCCTCCACCCGCCGATGGGGACCGACAACCCGGCGGCGGTCGCCGCCCTGGCCGGTTGGTTGGCCGAACGGGGCCTGTCCCTGGGCGATCTCCGCACCGGCCATTCCCTGGAAGAGGCCTACCTGGCCATCACCGGCTCCGGAGGCACCGCGGATCCGGTGGCCGAGATGGTCCCCCGCGGAGGCCGGGGGCGACACTCAGGACGGGGGTCGCGCTGATGCGCCCGCTCCTGGCCCAGATCCGGGTCGAGGTGACCATGATCTTCACCAACGGGGAGACCCTGTTCCTGACCCTGGGGATCCCGGTGCTGTTCCTCCTGTTCTTCTCCGGAGTGCACGTGCTCCCCACCGGGACCGCCCACCCGGTCGATTTCCTGGTGCCGGGCATCCTGGCTCTGGCGGTGATGTCCACGGCCATGACCGCCCTCGGGATCGGCACCGGATTCGAACGCGGCAACGGGGTTCTCAAACGGCTGGGCACCACCCCGCTCGGCCGGCCCCGGTTGCTGGCGTCCAAGATCATCACCGTCATCGGAGTGGAACTCGTCCAGGCCGCCGTCCTGGTGGTGGTCGGCCTCGCCCTGGGTTGGAGCCCGGGGCGATCGGCGTCAGGCGGGGTGCTGGTCGGGGTGACGGTCGGGGTCATGGTGCTCGGGACCGTCGCCTTCGGGGGCATCGGCCTGCTCTTGGCCGGGACCCTCAAGCCACTGGTCAACCTGGCCGTCGTCAACACCTTGTTCGTGGTCCTGCTCCTGCTCGGAGGGATGCTCATCCCACTGGCCAAGCTGCCCGGCTGGCTGGCCGGGGTGTCGAAGGTCCTCCCGGCTTCGGCCCTGGCCGACGGGCTCCATGCCGCCCTCGGCCACGGCGCCGCGGTCACCGGGCGGGATTGGGCGGTGCTGGCGGCCTGGGCGGTCGCCGCGCCGGTGGTGGCCGGTCTCACCTTCCGCTGGGATTAGCAACCCGGAGGCGGTGCGCGGCCGCTATCCGGCGGATCCGGCCAGGCGGTGCAGCCAGCCGGTCAACTCGCTGGCGGTGAGCGCCCCGAGGTGGTGGCCGATGACCTTGCCCGATTCGTCGATGAAGTAGGTGTTCGGCTGGTCGTTCATCCCGTAGAGGACCGAGGTGACCTTGAGGGTGCGGTCGGCTCCCACCGGGTAGGGGATGCCCGACTGCTGCACGAACGGCACCGCCGACGACGGTACGTCGGCCACGTCCACCCCGATGAACTGCACCGGTGACCCGGTGGCCGTCTCCGCCTTTGCCGTCCGGGCCAGCAGCGGGGTCTCGGCCTGGCACGGGATGCACCAGGAGGCGAAGAAGTTCAACACCACCGGATGGTGGCGGTCCTTGCCCAACGCGTAGAGGTCGACCGGGCCCAGCGGGGTCTGGGAGGTGCTCAGCAGATTCGGCAATGAGAAGTTGGGGGCGATGCTGCCCACACCCACCACCGCCGGCTCCCCGGTGCTGGTGGTGGCCGCCGGTCTGAGCACCAGGAACAGGAACGCCGCCAGCACCACCGCGATGGCCGACCCCAACATCAGCGCCCGCAGTCGGCGCCGGCGCGTCGGGTTCAATGCTTGGCGAAGATGTCGACCGCCATGAGGAGAAACAGCAGGGTCAGGTAGGTGATCGAGTAGCTGAACAGCCGCATGGCGGCTTTGGGGGTGGCCCGTATCCAGAGCCGGACCGACATGGCGATGAACACCACCCCCAGCACCAACGCGGAGACCACGTAGATCACCCCGAGGTGGCCGACCACGGCCAGCAGCAACGAGACCCCGACCAACAGCACCGTGTAGACGAGGATCTCCAGCGCCGTCCGCCGGAAGGTGGCGACCACCGGCAACATGGGCACGTTGGCGGCCGCGTAGTCCTCCCTGTACTTGACGGCCAGCGCCCAAAAGTGGGGCGGTGTCCAGGCGAAGATGATGGCGAACATCACCACCGGCGTCCACGAGAGGCTGTCGGTCACCGCCGACCATCCCACCAGCACCGGCACCGCTCCCGCCGCCCCCCCGATGACGATGTTCTGGCTCGATGTCCGCTTCAACCACAAGGTGTAGACGAAGACGTAGAACAGGGTGGCCGAGACGGCCAGCACCGCGGAGAGCAGGTTGACGGCCAGCCACAGTTCCACGAAGGCCACCACCTCGAGGGTGATGGCGAACGTCAAGGCCTGGGCCGGGGTCATGGCCCCGGTCACCAGCGGGCGCTTCCGGGTCCGGTGCATCACCTTGTCGATGTCCCGGTCCACCACCATGTTGATGGCGTTGGCGCCCCCGGCCGCCAGCGAGCCACCCACCAGGGTGGCCACCATCAACCAGATCGACGGCAGGCCGCGCTTGGCCACCACCATGGTCGGGAGGGTCGTGACCAGGAGTAACTCGATGATCCGTGGCTTGGTCAGCGCCACGTAGGCGCCGATACGGGATCGACCCGTGAGTGGGCTCGCAAGGGCAACGGCCGGTGTGGACATTGCGTACACCCTACGACCTGGGCACGAAATCCGACAAAGCGGCACGACTCTCTGCCGGGGGGCGGCAGGCCCACACCGCCCGGTACCATTGACGGACGGTGTCCTCCCTGCGTATCGGCCCCGGCCCCTTTCTCCGACTCTGCCAGCTGACCCTGGCGGTGGTCGTCCTCAATATCGTCACCGGGGCCGCGGTACGGCTCTCCGACTCCGGCCTCGGCTGCCCGGACTGGCCCACCTGCTCGCAGCACCGCCTGACCCCGGTGGCCTCGCTCCACCCGGTGATCGAGTTCGCCAACCGGGCGGTGGTGGTGGTTCTGGTGGTGGCCTGCGCGGCGACGGTCATCGCCGCCTTCCTCCGGCGCCCGGCCCGGCGCGACCTCCGGTGGCTGTCCGGCGGGCTCATCCTCGGGGTCATCGGCGAAGCCGTGCTCGGCGCCGTGGTTGTCTATTCCAAGCTGAATCCGTACGTGGTGGCCACCCACTTCATGGTGGGGATGGCACTGCTGGCGGTGGCGGTGATGCTCACCCTCCGGGCCTCCCACGGAGCGGGGAGGGGCGTGGTGGTGGTGTCGACCGCATCCCTGCGGCTGAGCCGCCTGGTGGTCGGCCTGGTGGTGCTGGTGTTGGCGGCCGGGGCGGCCACCACCGGCACCGGACCTCATGCCGGCGGCAAAGGGGCAAAGCGGATACCGATGGGGCTGGAGGACATGGCCCGGATTCATGCCGAGGTCGTGATCGTCGCCGTGGTGGCGGTGCTGACGCTGCTCTGGGTGCTGTGGCGGAGCGACGCGCCGGCCTCGGTGCAGGACGCCGGGCGGGCGGTGTTGGTGGTGATGTTCGTCCAGGGGGCGATCGGGTACACCCAGTTCTTCACCCATCTCCCTGCGGTACTGGTCGGGGTCCACGTGCTCGGGGCGTCGGTAGTGTGGGCGGCGGTGCTCTGGTTCCACCATCAGATGTCCTTCCATGCTCCCGAGGTGACGTCCGTCTCGGCCGACCCGCCGTCGCCGGGTGCCGGTCAGGAAGTGCGGGCCACCTTCGAGGTCGGCGTCGGATGAGCGACGTGCAGACCGCGCCTGTCGAGGAGGTTCGTACCGACCTCGACGAGTCGGTGTCGCCCGACCGGCCGTGGCTGGTGATCGTCTGGAACGATCCCATCAATCTGATGTCGTTCGTGACCTTCGTGTTCCAACAACTGTTCGGCTACTCGAAAGAGAAGGCGACCAAGCTGATGATGGATGTGCACGTGAAAGGCCGGGCGGTGGTGTCGTCGGGTACCCGGGATCGGGCCGAGCTCGATGTCTACCGCCTTCACGAGCACGGGCTGTGGGCGACCATGGAACAGTCCGGATGAGGCTGGGTTCACCTCCGACACCGGTCGCTTGATGGCCTTTGCCTCACCCATCCGCCGGCGGCGGGACGGGCGCTACGCGGTGCGGCTGCCCGCCCAGGTGCGCACCTTGCTCGCCACCCTGGCCGAACAGATGGCTCCGATGATCAACTCGGATGACCCGGCGGTCACCCGGCTGTTCCCCCCCGCCTACATCGGGGACGACACCGCCGACGCCGAGAAGCAGTACCGGAGACTGGTGGACGGGGCCCTCCACAACCACCACCACCAAGCCGTGCGGATCCTGTCCGAGACGGTGACCGCGGACACGCTCACCGCCGACCAACTGTCGGGGTGGCTATCGGCGATCGGCTCGATGCGACTGGTGATCGGGACCCGCCTCGATGTGAGTGAGGACATGGACAAACCGGCTCCCGGGGATCCGTCGGCGTCTGAGCACGCGGTCTTCGACCTGCTGGGAATGCTCCAGGCGACCATCGTGGATGTCCTGGCCGAGGATCTCCCCGACGAGGGCGAGCCGGCCAGAGCCCTGTGAAGCCTCTGCTACTCTCCAATAGCCCAGATCGGGTTTGAGCCCCCATCGTCTAGCGGCCTAGGACGCCGCCCTTTCAAGGCGGTAACACGGGTTCGAATCCCGTTGGGGGTGCGTGGTGCCCCAGCTCCTTTGCTGGTTGGGGACCTGTGGTGCAGCTTGGAGTGCACGCCGGCCTGTCAAGCCGGAGGTCGCGGGTTCAAATCCCGTCAGGTCCGCCACCTCGGTTCGCCGAGGCGAGGTCGGGTAGCTCAGTTGGTAGAGCGCGCGCCTGAAAAGCGTGAGGTCACCGGATCGACGCCGGTCCCGACCACCAGAGCCGGGCCAGATTCTCGCGGGCGTCGCTTCACGTAGCTTCAGCTGTCTCACGGGAGACAAGCGCCGGTGCTCGCTGATTGGGTATCAGCTGCGGCGGCGGCGATGTCGTCGGCCACCGGTCCCATCGTCAACGCGTAGGCCACCTGGGGATCGCTGGTGGAGCTGGCGAACACCACGCCGATGACGGTGCCCGTGGCGATCCCGGTTGTCCCCGCGGGCTGGCCGGTGGCGACGACGGGCCCTCCGGAGTCGCCGGCCACGACGACGCCACTGAGCTGGTACACATCCCGGGTGACGACGGCGCTTCCGTATACGTCGAGACCGACGGCGTTGAACCGGGCGGTGACTGCCGCCGGAACCCCTCGGAGCGCTCCGCCTCCCGGGTAACCGACGATGGCGGCTGTCGTGCCGCGCGCCACCGTCTCCTTCCTGATCGCCAAGGGGGGGTCGGCCAGTCCGGGCACGCGCATCACGGCGATGTCGAGCCGGGGGTCGTAGAGCACGACGGTCGCCCCGTGGGCGCCGGTGGCGTCGTCGACCTCGGTTTTCGCCTCCCCCGCCACCACGTGGGCGTTGGTGAGCACCAACTGGGGCCCGACGACGAACCCGGAGCCGAACTTGACGAGCCCACAGGCGTGACCGACGATCCGCACCGTCGACCCCCGTGCCGCCGTGACCGCGGCCGCCGCCGCCTGGTCATCGGGAAGCGGTGCCGGGGCCAGCAGGCCCGGGGGCGGGTTCACGAAGACCACCGGAAAGCCGCTGGTCGAGAGGAAGGACTCGATGCGCGCCATCACGCTCGGAAAGGCGGGCATGACGTCGTTCACGGTGCGGAGCACCCGCGACCGCACCAGTGCGTCGTTCAGGGATGTGCTCGGGCTCGAAGCCGCGAGGTTGCCGACAAACCAGAGCGCCAAGAGGGCGACGAGGACACCGACGGCGATCCCGCCTCCTTGGTCAGCCCAGCGAAGGTGCAGGCGCCGTAGCGGTCGGCGGAGGCGGGTCCCCGCCCACTGCCCGGCGGCGCCGAGCAGCAGTCCACACCCCAGGATCGACGCCGCCACGAGGATGACTCTCACGGTGCCGGCCGCCAGATGGGCCACGGCCAGAGAGAGGAACGACCCGGCCACGAGCCCGAGGAGCAGCCCGCCGAGGCTCAGGACCTGCACGGCCGCGCCCACGCGCCACCCTCGGTACGCAGCCGCTAGGCCAACGACGAGCACGACGAGGTCGACCCAGCTCATCGGCGCGCCTCGTCGACGGCGTGGTCGATCAGGCGCAGTGCTGGAAGGCCGGCAGCTGGTTGTCCTGGGCCGCCGACCGGAGGTTGGTGAAAGCGTTGGTCAGGTCGGGGTACGAGCTCACCTGTGGCAGCAGCTGGGCGTACATCGAGATGATCCCTTGCTCGATGCTGACCCCGAGCTGACAGGCAGCCGCCCTGGTGTCGGGCGAGGCCTGGCCCGTGAACGGCCCGCTCGGAAGGCTCACGGCGTGGTCGGTGGCCAGGCCCTCGAGCGTGGTGATGTGCTGGCTCTCGGCGCCGGAGACATTGGCAAACGGCCCCACGTCGCCCAGGCGGGCGACCATGTTGTCATAGGTGGCCTTGGCGTCGTGCTCCTTCGTGAGCGCCGTCGTCAGCGCCGTCGCCGTCGAGCTCACCGGGCCGGTGCTCCTCGGTTCCGGAGAAGACGTCGCCGTTGGCCCGGGGCCGGCCGACGAGGTACTCGTGCTGCCGGTCCCTGACGTGGGAGTGCTCGAGCAGCCGGCAGCGAGGGCTACGGCCCCGATCAGTGCCACGCCGGCAAGTGTTCGCATTCGCATATCTCAGCCCTCCATCGTCTGCCGCCTGCCTGAATATCGGTGGGTCGACGTACAGTTCTCAAAAAATGGCGCTCCTTCTCATCTCGTATGAGAGTAGCCTTCGACGGTAACGGTTCCCTGACGGTTTCAGGACTTTGGCTCCGGCGAGGGGTCGGAAGAGCAACGTAGAGTGTTCTGGGTGGAACGGATCGACGCCACCCTGCTCATCCCGGGACGGGGCGATCCGGTATCCGACGCCTCGGTCGTCATCGACGGTTCTTCCATCGCCTACGCCGGACCTCGCGATGCGGCACCTGCGGTTCGATCCCCAATAACGGATCCTTCCCTGATGCCGGGGTTGTGGGATTGCCATGCCCACTTTCTCGGTCTGCGGTCCCTGGACCTCAACGAACTCGCCATCGTCCCGAAGCGGTGCTGGCCGCTCGAGCGCCAAGGATGCAGAGACCGCGCTCCAGGCAGGATTCACGACGGCTGGAGGCCTGGGTGTTCACTTGGCCCGGGTCGTTGAGGAGGGTCTGCTTTCGGGACCTTCGATCTATGCTCCGGGTGCGATCCTGAGCCAAACGGGCGGCCACGGAGACCTCCACGCCTTTCCACTCGCCTGGATGAACGATATGTGCACGAGCGGAGGACCGTTGGCGCTGTGCGACGGGATCCCTGCGTGCCTGAAAGCAGTGGGTGGGACGCACTCAGCCTGAGCTCGGCTCCTGCTGCGCCTGAAAGGATGCGGTCACCGCATCGACGCCGGTCCCGTGCGCCAATGATGGCTCTCCCTTCACTGCCTGGATCGTCACGCGATCGTGCCGGTACCGGGAAGGGTTGAGTACGGGATGCTTCCGGTCGGCGTCGTGATGCTGACCGGCTCTCCCCATCGACTGAACGTCACCTTGAGGGTCTCGCTGGTGGATTGTTGATTTATGGCGCCCGAAAGTTGCCCGGTGAGTTGGGTCGGGAGGTGGGGGCCGGTGGCGGAGAAGAAGATCGTCTCGGTCCCGGAGTACGAAGCACTGGCCGCTTTTGTGGTGCCGTGGAGGGAATACCGGACCGATTGGACGGACCGTCCGTTCAGTGTCGACACGCCGGATACGGATTCAGGTGTGTGGGGTAGGCCATCAGTTGGAGACTCGGATGGGTTGTTCCACGTGGTTTCCATCGTGACATCGGCGGCGACCGAGCTATAGGGAGAGTCGGAGGACGTGAACGATATCCAACGGTTCACATAGGGCGCAGCTTCGGATGGCGAATAACCGAATTCGTTCTCCAACATTGTCAGGTCCGGCTTCATGTACGCCATCGAATTGACGACGATGACCTCATAGTCACCAAGGGCGCTGGTCTGGTATTGAACACCTTCGGCGCGCCCGACATCACCGATCTGGGTTGCCGTGACCGCCCGGCCGCCCACCTCCCCGACGAGACACCCGTGTAGTGAAAGGACCCTGAAGCGACGGCGGCTGCATAGAGCGCGGAGTTGGCCGCAGCGGGCGATCGAATGGCACCCGAAGACGACCCGCTGTTGAAGACAACGAGTGCTCCTCCCGTCATGGCCCCGACCAACACGACCAGCCCAACAATGAGAGCGGCCAATTTCGCCCTACCTTTCGAAGGACGACCTGTAGCGCCGATCGAGAAGTCGCCGACGCCGGTAGATGCCAGCGGCGGGGGTTCCGGTAAGGGCGGTAGAGGAAGGCTGGGAACGGAGAGCGGAGGAAGTGGCGGAAGAGGAGGAAATCCGGTCGGAGTTGGCTTTGCCGAGTTTTCAAGGTCGATCGGGGTCCATCCCTCCTGACGTCCAGCCATGCGCCTCACTCCGTTCCGATTCTTCTGTTCGGGATCGTTCGGCGCGCTGGGTCCAGCAGGATCCGATCGGCCTTCACCTCACCATCGACACCATCACCCGCGACCTTGAACCGAAAAGCCCCACTGAAGTCACGAGCACACTCTCCGAGTCCGTAGGCAGCTGAAACGCGTGAAGCCACCGGATCGGCGCCGGTACCGACCACCAGTGAGGCTCGTCGACGCCTCGGACCGGCTCGACACCCATCGGAGCCTGTGGTGAACTTCGACCCATGACCAACAGGCTCGAGATCACCCGTGAGATCGCCGCCCCGCCCGAGCGGGTTTACGCCGCCATCTCCGACGTGACACGCATGGGCGAGTGGTCAGAGGAATGCCGTTCCTGCCAGTGGCACGAGGGCTACGACGGTCCGGTGGTCGGCGCGACCTTCGACGGCCACAACCAGCACGGCGAGCACCAGTGGACCACGCAGGGCAAGGTCATCGAGGCCGACCCTGGCCGGGCATTTGCCTTTGAGTGCTCGATGATGGATTTCCACTACTCGACCTGGGGGTACCGCATCGAGCCGATTGAATCGGGGTGCCGTGTAACCGAATGGAACGAGGACCTGCGGCCCGAGTCCGCCATGGAGTTCAGCAAGCAGACCTCTGGCGTGGATGACCGAACGGAGCGAAACCGCCAGACCATGATCGGCACCCTTGAGCGGCTGTCCGAGGTGCTCTCGGGTGATCAGCCGCCCGATAATGTCCGAGCCGCTGGAAGGAGTTGACGAGCCCTATCGCCGGAGGATGGTCATGGCGTCACTGCATCCTCGCGTGTCCCGAACACGGTCATTCGGCTGATCAGACCGGTAGTGAATGAGTACCGGTGGTATACGACCGAAGGCTCCATGAGTAGATGGCCACCTTGGTCGAATATGCGCTGATCGATGACCGCGACCAGGTCGTCGTCCACCTCCACGAATCCCGTCGGGACGACATGCGGAGCAGTCACGGCAAACTGGGCCTCCCAGTACCGCCGGATCGCTGGCTTGCCTTCGAGCACGATTCCGTGAGGTACGTCAGGCCACCGGATGTCGTCGATCATCATGGCGAGCAGGTCGTCGATCCTTCGCTCGTTGAAGAGCCGGTAAGCCCGCTCCAGAGAGGCGACCTTCTCGCCGCGGTCCACTCCCACACTGTACGTCGGACGATTGCCCCACGACGGCGGGTCGGTGGGACCGACCGGGCCCGGAAGAGGCACTCTTGACCGCGCCTGAAGGCGGCGTAGATTTGCTCTGGGTCGAAAGGACGTGCGCATGGCACAAGCATCGTGGCAGCGAGGGTTGGTCCGGGTCGCAGGCGCCCTAGTAGCAGTCGCGGCGTTGCTGGTTGCCGCCGGGTTGAGTCCGGCCTCGGCACAAGAGCCGGCGATGTCATCCGGTGGGGCCGACGCCGCATCCCTCTCAGCGCCGACTTCGGTTCAGCACGGCTATTGGTTGGTGGGGTCCGACGGAGGAGTCTTCTCCTTTGGATCGGCTCAGTTCTACGGCTCAGTGGCCAACCTTCAGCTTCAGTCGCCGATCATGAGTATGGCCCCCACCGCGGGTCGGGGTGGGTACTGGCTGGTGGCGTCAGATGGCGGTGTCTTCGCTTTTGGGGATGCGGGCTTCGACGGGTCGGTTCCCAGTCTTGGGCTCTCACCCGTCGACTCTCCCATGCTGCCCAGATTGAACGCTCCCATCGTGGGCATCGTTCCGTCCTTTGACGGGCGTGGCTACTTCCTTGTGGCCAATGACGGCGGGGTCTTTGCGTTCGGGGACGCCAAGTTCGAGGGCTCCTGCCCAGGAATCGGTGGGTGCTTTGGTAGTGGCATCGCCGACGTGATGACGGACGGCACCGGCAACGGATACTGGGTCGTCAGCTACACCGGCGACGTTCATGCCTTCGGTGACGCCACCAACTACGGAGGGCCTGCTTCCTACCTGCCGTATGCGACGGTGGTCCGCTCCGCAGCCCGCACCCCGAGTGGAAATGGCTACTGGATTCTCTTCTCCGACGGTGAGATCTATTCGTATGGCGATGCGACCTATCTGGGCAGCCCATTTGGCCAGATTGAGTTCTCCAACCCCACGTCAGCGATCTTTGCCACCACGGATGGCGGTGGGTACTGGGTGACTACGGCCAATGGAGCGGTGTACGCCTTCGGTGACGCCCCATATGACGGGGGCATGTCTACTCTTCGCCTCAACGGACTGATCGTTGCCGCAACCGGCTCCTAAAAGGGGAGTCGAGGTTGGCATCCGCGGGTGGGGCGCCGATCGCCCCGAAGTGACCACGCCTGTGATCTGCCAACGGTGACCCGTAGCCGCCGGGCGCCCGGCGCCGGGCGCCCGGCGCGAGACTGGGTGAATGGCCAGCGAGAGCGACGGCGCTTGGTCGGGGGGTCCAATCTGTCCGAACTGCCGGCAACCCCTTCGAGTCAATCTGCGTCAAGAACGGCTTTCCCCTCGGGGGGCTTCTGAACCCGAGGACCCGGGTCCGGTATTGATCACCTACTGCGAGGCCTGCGGATGGACCCTGTCGGCGGTGCCCGGGGCAACTTGGTTCGCCGCAGGCGGCGATGCCGAATCGATGGAGGTGGTGGACCCCGAAGACGAGATGACGCTCGAGGGTCAGTTCCAGCTTCGGTGTCGTGACCTCATCACCGAGATCCGCTCCCTCGGCTTCACCCCCATTGGCTGGGTTGGGATGATCAACCGGGTCGGAGCGGCCCGATCGGCGGTGCAGCTTCTGGCTGATCGTCGGATACTTCCCGTCACCCATTGGCTCGTCGATCAAGGGAACCCTGAGCTGACGTTGGAATGCGAGATCGAGCAGCCACGGTGGGCTGACCTCTTCACCGAGGCCGAACGGGACGAAGCGAGGCGGCGGCTCACGATCGCCGGTGGGAATCCCGGGCGGTAGTCGGCTTCAACCATCGGGAAAGCCCCGGATGACCGGTCGGCCCGAAGTCCGCCGTAGCGACCATCGAGGGTCATTACCGGCTGCATGACAGGGCGCCCACCAGCGCGCTCCCTTCTCGACGAGCCACCGGGGGGAAGAAGAGCCGGAACGGTTGCCAGCCCGGGACGTTCAGTGCGACCCAGCGAATGTAACGGCCGCCAGCGCCGGCCACCACCATTCCCGCTCGTGGTGCCTGGAAGAGTAACGTCGCCACCGGCCTGCCCTCCAGGTCCGAGGCGAAGATCATCAGCCGGCGGTCGGTCAGGACCCCGAACTCGACGGTGCCGAGCGGCTCGGTGAGATCGGTCACGGACCCGACGTTATTGAGCACCCAACCGACCGACCCGGCCAGCAAATGGACCATGACCTCGATCCGCTCCCCGTCTTCGAGGAGAGGCGTCGTGAAGGTCACGATCCGACGCTTGGTGGCTCGGAACATCACTCTGGCTCGACCTCCGCTCTGTTGATGAACCTCGCTCGAGGCGCGGCGCGACTCTATGACGAAGGATACCGACCCCGACGAGGGGGAGAACCCGTTGCCGGCCCTTGCCTCGTCCGCGAGGCAAGAGGTATTCGAGAACATGATCCGATCCTGAGCGGAAGTCGCTGGACACCGGAGCCGATCCGCCCCATGATCTTGCGGTGGAATCGCCCTCGCTGATGGAGACGGTCACCCGACTGCCGGGAACGTTCCTCCGGCTTCCGGGCACCGCGCTCAGAATGCTGAATGCCCTCGACACCTTGGCGGATCGGATCGAAGGCCTGATGACCCTGCTGGAACGGATGGAGGGCGGGGTGACCCGGGCCGGCAACGGAGTCGAGCTGGCGGCAACCGGTATTTCCCAAGCGGTATCGGGACTCGAACGGGCGGTCGGCACCCTCGATGGCTCCCTGCCGACGCTGGCTGACTCGGCGGCGTCGCTGCGCACCCTGACCGAACGGCTCAGCGGGGTGGCGGTCGAACTGGCCACGGAGCTGCCCAAAGCCACCGCCACCCTGCAAGAGATCTCTCCCGAATTGGGCAAAGTGGTGGGCACCTTGGACGAGCGGTTCGGTCATCTCGACGGCGTGGTGACCGATCTGGCCCAGCTGGTAGAGGCCGTCATTGGAACAATCCCCGGGATGCGACGCGTGTTGCGGGGAACCGGAGTATGAGGAGATACGTTGAGCACCATTGACCACGCGGCACTGGAAGTTGTCCGGACCACCTCCGAGCCGATCCATGACATCGGTACCTCGATCTACCTGAGCCCCGACGTGTTCGGGTGGGCGGCGGAGTGGGGTTGGGCGAATCCGTTCGCCTTCTACTTCGCCGGCCGGGGGGCGATGCTCGGCGACGTGGGGTCCGAAGTCGTCTGTTCCGCTTTGGGTTGGTTCAACCCCGATGTGGTCGCGGCCATGTACAACGAAGGCGTCGCCGTGGCCGGTGCCACTGCCGCCGCCCAACGGATGGCCGAGGCTCATGCCATGTGGGGAGAGAAGCACCTGGGTGACATCAAGGGCCTGGATGGCATCGTCGAAGTGACCGAGACGCTGGTCAACGGGCTCGAAGGTTCGGCCATCCCCCTCTTCGTCGGCTGGAGGGCCGCACTCAGGGCCGACCACCCGGCCGGACGGGCCGCCCAGTTGATGCAGATCCTGAGGGAGTGGCGGGGCGGTTTGCACCTGGTCGCCACCACGGCCGTCGGGCTGTCGCCATTGGAGGCGATCCTCACCAACGAGGGCGAAGGACAGGCCAAATTCTTTGGCTGGTCCGAGCCGTTCCCCGACTGCGATGCCATCCGGGACAAGCACCAAGAGGCCGAGGACATCACCGATCGGCTCAGCGCCGCGAGCCTCAGCCAGGCGCTCGACCCGGGACAGTTCGAAGCCTTCGAAGCCGGAGTCGCCGCCGTTCGCGCCGCGGTTCCGTAACCCTCGGATCCGCGCCTTCGCTGCCTCGATCCGCCTGTCAACATCGCGATCCCCGGAGTCCACGGCCGGAGAAGGACGACCCGCATGAGCTATCGAGTGATCCAGTGGGCCACCGGAGGGGTCGGGCGCGCCGCCATCCAAGGGGTGCTCGACCATCCCGACCTCGAACTGGCGGGAGCCTGGGTGCACAGTCCGGCCAAGGAGGGGGTCGACCTCGGCACCCTGGTCGACCGGGCACCGGTCGGGGTGACCGCCACCGGCGACATCGAGGCGCTGCTGGCCACCGACGCCGACTGTGTCGTCTACAGCCCGTTCATGGCCGACCCCACCGTGGTGACGGCCATCCTGCGGTCGGGCAAGAACCTGGTCACCCCGCTGGGGTGGTTCTACCCGCCGTCCGATGAGCGTGAGCGGTTCGACTCGGTGGCCACCGATGCCGGCGTCACCCTCCACGGCACCGGCATCCACCCCGGGGGCATCACCGAGCGGTTCCCGCTGATGATCTCCGCGCTGGCAGGCTCGATCACCCACGTGCGCGCCGAGGAGTTCTCCGACATCCGTACCTACGGCGCCCCTGACGTGGTGCGCGATTGGATGCTCTTCGGGAAGACCCCCGAAGAAGCCAGGGCCAGCATCATGATCGAGGCGCTGGGCACCGGATTCCGCCAGTCGATCTCCATGGTGGCTGACGAACTCGGCTTCGACCTCGATCCCGAGTTGCGCACCACCCACCGGATGGCGGTCGCCACCGCCCCCATCGA
>Ga0307373_10002722_pt1 | contig 31563 bp, 23 predicted proteins | sample OX2MG_FD_202534 | JGI IMG/M metagenome (GOLD analysis project Ga0307373, IMG submission 202534) | Soil microbial communities from Risofladan, Vaasa, Finland - OX-2 | ecosystem: Environmental > Terrestrial > Soil > Coastal area > Acid sulfate soil | place: Finland: Risofladan, Vaasa | collected...
GTGGAGTCGGCGTACCAGGGGCCCGAGCACGGCGTCCTCACCATGGGCTACTACCGCCGGCCCGACCTTCCCTTCTACTACGCGCTGGCCGACGCCTTCACCCTGTGCGACAACTACCACTGCTCGGTCATGGGCCCGACGCATCCCAACCGTCTCATGGCGCTCTCGGGCACCATCGACCCAACGGGCGCAGCCGGCGGCCCGGTGCTGCTCACCAACGAGGCGTCCCAGGCCATCGGGAGCGTGCACTGGGACACCATGCCCGAGGTTCTGGAGGAAGCCGGGGTGAGCTGGAAGGTCTACAACCCGCCGGGCTCCGTCTACAGCATGCCGTTCATCCAACAACACGGCCTGCTTGTCAGCGACGCCATCCTCCCCTACTTCAGCCAGTACCAGAACCCCGCGTCGTCGCTCTACAAGAAGGCCTTCACGCCGCTGTACCCCAACGACTTCGTCAGCGATATTCGGTCGGGGACGCTGCCGTCGGTCAGCTGGATCATCCCGCCCCTCGGCTACGACGAGCACCCGTCGTCACCGCCCGCCCTCGGCGAGTGGTTCACCAGCCAAGTGCTCTCGGCGCTGGTGGCCAACCCCGAGGTGTGGTCCAAGACGGTGCTCTTCCACATGTACGACGAGAACGACGGCTTCTTCGACCACGTGCCACCACCGGTGGCGCCGAAGGGGACTCCCGGCGAGCACGTCACGGTCTCGCCGCTGCCCGACGACGCGGGCGGCACGGCCGGCCCGATCGGCATGGGCTTCCGTGTGCCGATGCTCGTGCTCTCGCCCTTCAGCCGCGGCGGCCACGTGGCATCGGAGGTGTTCGACCACACCTCGCAGCTGCGCTTCCTCGAAGAGCGCTTCGGGGTGAAAGCACCCAATATTTCTGCCTGGCGCCGCCACACGGCGGGCGACCTGACTTCGACGCTGCACCCGAAGCGCAGCGACCCGAGCATGCCGAAGCTGCCCAGCACGTCGAAAGACCAGATGGCCAACGTGCTGGCAGAGGGCTGCACCAGCACATCGGTCCTGGAGGCAGCGCCCGACAGCGCCATGCCGAACTACCCGGTGCCCGCGCACCAGGTGATGCCGACGCAGGAGACGGCCTGAGCCCGCGAGTGCGGGAAATCTCGGCGTGAGTCCTGCGGGTGGTGCGGCCGGGACCATCGTCGTCCTGAACGGGTCGCCGCGCTCGGGCAAATCGAGCATCGCCGCAGCGCTGCAGGGGTCGTCGGACGTGCTCTGGCTCAACCTGGGAGTCGATGCCTTCGCAGCGATGACCCCGGCGCGCTTGCGGCCAGGGATCGGCCTCCGGCCCGGCGGTGAGCGCCCGGACCTCGAAGACGCCGTGGTGCTGCTGTTCGACGCGCTGTACTCGGCCGTCGTGGCCTGGAGCCGGGCCGGCCGCAACGTCGTGGTCGATGTCGGCCATCACGACGACTACTCCGAACCGCTCGGCATCCTGACCAGGACGGCCAGGGCGTTGGAGGATCTGCCGGCGCACTTCGTGGGCGTGCGCTGCCCGGTGGAGGTGATCATGGCGCGGCGGGATGCGGACCCGGGCGCCGACGGTGGCGGTGGCTACGCCACGACCGGGCCCGACGGGTCGATCCCCGACGTCGTCTTGCGGTGGGAGCGGGCGGTGCACGATCCCGGTGTGTACGACCTCGAGGTGGACACGTCGACCTCGTCGGCGGACGCCTGCGCGGAGGCGATTCTGCGGCGGGTGCGCGAAGGGGCGCCGGTGGCGTTCGCAGCGTTGGCCACGGCGGGTGGCCACAAGGGTGCCGGTGGGCCACGCCCGTAGGGGTGCGGTGTGGGCTCGTCGCCGGCGACGAGCTTCTGCAGGTAGCCGGGCAACCGGCCGGCGCTGAAATCGAAGAAGCGCGCCCAGGACGGCGTGATGGCGATGCGGACCATGCGGTCGTAGGTGGCACGCACCGACTGCTCGAACCCGGCCAGGTCCGCCCCGGCCATCGTCATGGCCGCCGCCTGGAGATACTCGTCGGCGACGCCGTCCACCGTGTCGAGCCGGGCCATGCCGCGCACGAGGAGCGACTGCGCCGCAGCCGAGGTGCCCGCGCTGTCGATGGTCACGGCGACGTGCGGGCGGGCCGCCAGCGCCCCGGCTTTGGGCGCGGTGGTGGCCGTGCACACGACGATCGCCTCGCCGGTCCAGAAGAAGCCGCACGGGACGACCCGGGGGAAGCCGTCCGTACCGTCGTAGGCCAGCCGGACCAACGGTGCCGAGCGCAACAACTCCCGAGCCCCGGGCTGGCCGAGCTCCTGGGCCAGCTCATCGGGCCGCATGGGAGGGAACGTACCCGGCGTGTCACCGGGGTACTCGCAATGCCTGCTTGAATCAGTTCCATGGCGGTGCAACGGTTGCGATCCGGCGACCGAGCAGGGCCGTACTCGCTCGTGGTCGCCCGCGACATGGCGGCCGCCCTCGCCACGACGACCCGGGACGATACGGCCTCCTACTTCGACGGCACGGCGGTTCCCCCGACCGCCATCGCCACGCAGACGTACGCCCCGCAGATGGCCGCCATCTTCGAGCTCGTCCCCGAATCGGTCTTCGCTGGGGCGCACGGCGGCGTCCACGGCCGGCACGATCTCGTCCTGCACCGGGCGATCCGGCCCGGAGAGGAGCTCCACAGCCTGGTCGAGACGCACAGTGCCAGAAGGTCGAAGCGCAACCTGCGCGTGACACTGCTGCACCGGACCTACGACGCGCAGGAGCGACTCGTCGCCGAGCAGTGGTGGACGACGGTGCTGTTGGGCACCACCGCCGAGGAGACGGGACCGGACCTCCCCGCGCACGGTGGGAACGGCTGCGACCCCGAGCTGGCCACGGCCGAGGAGGTCATGCACATCGACGCCGAGATGGTGCGCCACTACGCCGAGGTCTCCGGTGACTACTCGGAGCACCACTTCGACGTCGAGGCGGCCCGGCGCAGTGGATTCGCCGGCCCCTTCCTGCACGGGCTCTGCACCATGGCGCTCTGCGCACGGGCTGTGACCCGGGTGCTGTCCCCGGACGACCCGTCCCGGCTGCGGCGCTTCGCCGTGCAGTTCGCCTCTCCGGCCTACCTCGACGAGGACCTGACGGTGCGGATCTGCAGTCTCGATCAGGACCGCTCCGCCTTCGAGGCGACGTGCGGGGACAGCGTCGTCATCAGCAACGGGTTCGTCGAGCTTCGATAAGGGGTTCGTCGAGCTCCATCACGTCCGTGTCACCTCCGTCACGTTGCCGTCACGAGGGACTGAACGATCGGCGGCCGGGGCGATCAGCACCATTCCGAAGACGACGGACCGTGCGAAGCAGCGGCCGTTTAGGCCGGTGACAGTCGGGTAGGGACGGCCGTGAGGAGGTGCTGAATCCAGCATGGCGAAGCCACGCGTGCGGAGCCCGATCCGATTCGAGACCGGCGTCTGGTTCGCCATCAAGCGTCAATTGACAGAAGAAGATCAAATCCCCTTGCCCAGCACCTGGTCGAGACCGGTCGTCCGCGCCGTGACGCCCCAGGTGAACGGCGGGCGCCGGCCCGCCAAGACGACCGTCGGGGAGCTCGTCACCGTTGAGGCCGACGCGTTCATTGACGGCCACGACGCTATCCGGTGCGACCTCCGCTCCCGGCACAGCACCGACAGCAAGTGGGTCAGCGTCCCGATGCAGCCCCTCTTCGACGACCGCTGGCGCGCCACGCTCCCGATCACCCGGGCCGGCCTGTATCGATTCTCCGTCAGGGCGCGCGTCGACGAGTTCTTGACCTGGCGCAATGAACTGCGTGAGAGGAGCAGGGCGGGACAGGACCTGTCGCTGGAGCTGGAGGTCGGGGCCGAGATCGTCGAGCGGGCCGGCGCGCGCGCCCGCTCACGTGAGCGTCGCCTGCTGGCGACGCTCGTCGACGCCCTCCGGTCGAGCCCGAGGGGACTCGAGGGCGCCGTTCCCCCGCTCCTCGCGGAGTGGACGTCGGGAAAGTCGGCCAACGAGACGCTGGGGAGTGTCGTGTTCTCCGATCAGCTCGATTCCGTGATGGCGGATCTCATCGACCCCCGCGCCGGGACCAGCTCGGACTCCTATTCCCTCGACGCTGAGGTGGCCAAAGCCAGGTTCAGCTCCTGGTACGAGCTGTTTCCCCGCTCGGCGGCGACCGATCCGGGACGCCACGGCACGTTCGCCGACGTCGAAGCGAGGCTCGACTACGTCGAGCAGATGGGATTCGACGTCCTGTACCTGCCGCCGATCCACCCCATCGGGGTGACCGCCCGAAAGGGCCGCAACGGGGCGGCGTCGCCCGGAGCGGACGACCCGGGGAGCCCCTGGGCCATCGGGAGTGCTGCCGGAGGTCACACCGCCATCCACCCGGAGCTCGGCACCCTGGCGGACTTTCGCTCCCTGGTCTCGGCAGCAGCGACGCGCGGCATCGACGTCGCCATCGACCTGGCCTTCCAGGCTTCCCCCGACCATCCCTGGGTCAAAGAGCACCCCGCCTGGTTCCGGCATCGACCCGACGGCAGCATCCGGTACGCCGAGAACCCCCCGAAGCGATACGAGGACATCTATCCCCTCGACTTCTCCTCGCCGGAGTGGAAGGCCCTGTGGCTGGCCCTCCGCGACGTCGTCCTCTTCTGGCTGGAGCAGGGCGTCAAGGTCTTCCGGGTCGACAATCCCCACACCAAGCCATTCGCCTTCTGGGACTGGCTCATTTCCTCCATCCGTGCCCGCACGCCCGAGGTGATCTTCCTCTCAGAGGCGTTCACGAGGCCCCGCATCATGGAGCACCTGGCTCGGATCGGATTCACGCAGTCCTACACGTACTTCACCTGGCGGAACTCGAAGTGGGAGCTCGAGACGTACCTGAAAGAGTTGACCCGTGGCGCGACCTCCGCCTACCTGAGGCCGAATCTCTGGCCGAACACGCCCGACATCTTGAGCGAGGAACTGCAAACCGGCGGCAGGGCCGCATTCATCACCCGTCTGGTCCTGGCCGCGACACTGTCGTCGAGCTACGGCATTTACGGGCCGCCTTTCGAATTGCATGAGCACCTCCCCCGTGAGGTGGGGTCAGAGGAGTACCTGGGATCGGAGAAGTACGAGATCCGCTCCTGGGATCTCGAGAGCCCGACCAGCCTGTCCGCCCTCGTCGGGTTGGTGAACCGGATACGCCGCGAGCACCAGGCGCTCCAGTTCAACGATCGGCTGGAGTTCCATCCGACCGACAACGATCAGCTCATCGCCTACTCGAAGGCCCGGGAGACGCCGCAGGGCACCGACGTCATCCTGACCGTCGTCAACCTCGACCACCAGCACACCCAAGCGGGGTGGGTCACCGTGGAGGTCGATGAACTCGGCCTTTCGGGCGAGCGCCCCTACACCGCCCACGATCTCCTCTCGGATGCCCGCTTCACCTGGAAGGCGGCGTCCAACTTCGTCTCGCTCGACCCCTCAGTGGCGCCCTGCCACATTCTGGCCCTCCAGCAGGAGCACGGGCCGGTGGCGGTCAGCTCGTGACCACCACGGAGGTGACACGGGAACGACGCGCCTCCGATCCCGAGACATTCGACGACCAGCCAGCCTGGTACAAGGACGCCGTCATTTACGAGGCGCACGTTCGTTCCTTTCGCGACGGCAACGGAGACGGGATCGGCGACTTCAAGGGTCTGATCGAGAAGCTCGACTACCTGCAGGGTCTGGGCGTCACCGCCCTCTGGCTCCTTCCCTTCTATCCGTCGCCACTCCGTGACGACGGCTACGACATTTCCGACTACCGGCAGGTCCATCCTTCCTACGGGAACCTGCGCGACTTCCGCCACTTCTTGCGGGAGGCGCACCGGCGGGGGATGCGTGTGATCACCGAGCTCGTCCTGGCGCATACGTCCGACCAGCATCCGTGGTTCCAACGAGCCCGGGCCGCGCGCGCCGGCTCGAACCACCGCGACTTCTACGTCTGGAGCGACACGCCGGACAAGTACTCCGAGGCGAGGGTCATCTTCAAGGACTTCGAGTCCTCCAACTGGACATTCGATCCGGTGGCCGATGCCTACTTCTGGCATCGCTTCTATTCGCATCAGCCGAGCCTCAACTACGACAATCCATCCGTCCGACGGGCCATGTTCGATGTCGTCGACTTCTGGCTCTCCATGGGAGTCGACGGACTGCGGCTCGATGCCGTGCCGTATCTGTACGCCAGGGAGGGCACGACCTGCGAGAACCTGCCCGAGACCTTCGATTTCCTCCGACAGCTACGCGCGCACATCGATGAGCGATTCGAGAACCGCATGCTCATTGCCGAAGCCAATCAATGGCCCGAGGACGCCGTGAAATACATGGGGCAGGGGGACATCTGTCAGATGGCCTTTCACTTCCCGTTGATGCCGCGCATGTTCATGGCGGCCCGACAGGAAGACCGGTTCCCGATGGTCGACATCCTGGCTGAGATCCCGACCACTCCCCCCCAATGCCAGTGGGCACTCTTCCTCCGGAATCACGACGAGCTGACTCTCGAAATGGTGACGGACGAGGAGCGGGACTACATGTATCGCGCCTACGCACAAGACCCCCAGGCGCGGGTCAACGTCGGCATCCGTCGTCGCCTCGCACCGCTTCTGGGCAACGACCGCAAGCTCATCGAGATGATGAACGGCCTGCTCTTCTCCATGCCGGGGACACCGATCATCTACTACGGCGACGAGATCGGGATGGGCGACAACATCTACCTCGGAGATCGCAACGCGGTGCGGACGCCCATGCAGTGGAACAGCGACAGAAACGCCGGGTTCTCCGACGCCAATCCCCAACGACTCTTCCTGCCGGTCATCATCGATCCCGAGTACCACTCGCAGGCGATCAACGTCGAGGCCCAGACACAGAACCCCAGTTCGCTCCTGTGGTGGATGCGCCGTGCGATTGCCCTGCGACAGCGCTACAAGGCGTTCGGGCGCGGCTCGCTGGAGATTCTGCTGCCTGAGAATCGCAAGGTCTTCGCCTTCATCCGCCGCCTGGGAGAGGAGCGCATTCTCTGCGTGTTCAACCTGTCCCGGCATGTCCAATGCGCGGAACTGGACCTTTCGGAGCTTCGCGGCGCCGTACCCGTCGAGCTCTCCGGGAACCAGGAGTTCCCGCCGATCGGCGACCTTCCCTACTTCATCACGCTCGGGTCCCACGGGTTCTTCTGGTTCTCCCTGGAGTGCGAGCCCGAGCAGCTCCTGGCCGGACGTCCTTCCTTCGCCGTCCCCGGCCCGTGGACCTCGCTCTTCGAAGGTCCCTCCGGTCCGGCCTTCGAGTCGTGGTTGGAGACCTACCTGGCCGAGCGACGCTGGTTCGGCCAAAAGACCCGCACCATCACGTCGGCCTCGATCGTCGAGGCCGTGCCGATCCCGTCGCCGCCGCCGGGCTATGGCAACGGGAGCGCCCGGGACCCGCTGGCTCCCGTTGCGACCATTCTGATCGTCCAGCTCGAATTCGATCAGGGCGCGTCGGAGCGCTACACGCTCCCCGTCGCATACCTCGACGGCTTCGACGCCGAGGAGATGAAGAAGTGGCAGCCTGACGCCGTGATGGCGGACCTGCACGCGCAGGGTCACGACGGCGTGCTGCTGGACGCCACGCATTCGCCCGAGTTCGTGAGGATCATGGCCGACCTCCTGACGCGGCGCCGCACGCTTCCGGGTCGCCACGGTCAGATCGTCGGGCTCCCGTCCCCGAGCCTTCGGCGCGACATCGGGTATCTGCGCAGCGACCTCCCTTCGACACCGCTGTCGGGGGAGCAGTCCAACTCGTCCGTGCTCCTGGGCGACCAGGCCGTCATGAAATTCATCCGGCGCTTCGAGGAAGGAGTGAATCCCGGTGTCGAGATCAGCCGCTTCCTGAGCGAGCAGGGGCGGTTCGGCCATGCGCCCAGAGCCGGCGGGAGCATCGAGTACCGGGGCGACGCCCTCGGATCGACCGCGGCCACGGTGTCGATCCTGGAGCAGTACGTTCCCAACGAGGGCGACGGGTGGCAATACGTGGTGGATGCGCTCACCCTCGGGCTCGAAGACGCACTGGCGACGCCCGTCACGGAACATGCGTCGGTGCGGAGCGGTCCCACCCTGCAAGAGGAGATGGCGGACCCCATCCACCCGCTCGTCGGTCCACATCTCGAATGGGCGTCGCTGCTGGGTCGCCGGACGGCGGAAATGCACGTGGCCCTGGCCGGCGGGCAACGCGACGCCAATTTCGTTCCCGAGCCACTGACGAGCCTCGACCGTCAGGCGCTCTTCCATGGTGCACGCAGCCTCACCCGTCAGGTGCTGCGGGACGTGGTCTCACGAGGAACGACCTCGCCGCTCGTCGACCGGGTGCTCCAGAGCGAGGACCAGATCATCGAACGGTTGCGTCGATTGAGCGCCATCCGGGTGGAGGCGTTCCGCATCCGCTGCCACGGCGACTACCACCTCGGACAAGTCCTGTGGACCGGAAAGGACTTCGTTGTCATCGATTTCGAGGGCGAACCTTCGCGCTCACTGGGTTGGAGGCGGCTGAAGCGGCCCGCCGCCTTCGACCTGGCCGGCATGGTCCGCTCCCTGCACTATGCGGGACAGGCGGCCGCGCTGCGGGTCAATCTCGAATTCGGCGCCTCGTCCGAATCGGGCCAACGCGGCCGATTGGCCGACTGGCTCACCATCTGGCACCGCGACATCTCGGCACAGTTCCTGAACTCGTATCTCGAACTGGCACAAGACAGCCCGTTCCTTCCTTCCAACCAGGAGGATCTCGAATGCCTGCTCGAGTTCTTCCGGCTCGAGAAGGCCATGTACGAGCTCGGGTACGAGGTCAACACCAGGCCGACCTGGGTCGACGTGCCGGCGCGGGGCATCCTCGACATTCTGGGCTCGGAGTGAGGGCGGACGACGAGGGCGGCCTGGCCGAGCTCGCCGCGTTCCACGGGATACAGACGTCGTACACGGACGTCGATGGTGTGGACCAACAGGCTCACCCCGAGGTGATGCTCGCCCTCCTGCGCTCACTCGGCGTGCCCGTTGATCGGCCGGAGGACGCTCAGAGCCTCCTCCGGGAGCAAAAGAGCGGAGCGCAGGGCCGGCACCTGGAGCCCGTCCTGGTCCATCGCATCGGGCGTGGAGGGTTGCTGTCGGCCACGATGCCGAAGGGCGTCGAGCCGGACTCGGTCCGGCTCGCGCTGGAGCTCGAGGACGGGACGACGAGCCGGCGAACGTTGAGCGCGGTGGCGGCGCCATCCGCGTCGGGGGGAGGGATCGCCGGAGGGGAGTCCCCCCGCGTGCACTTCGACCTCGACAGCCTGGCGGATCAGCCAGTCCCCGCGGGGTACCACCACCTCACGCTCGAAGCGGCGGCGGTCCAAGAGTCGGCGCTCGTCGTGGCAGCACCCGACTGCCCACAGGGCCCGCGGCAGTGGGGCGTCTTTCTCCCTCTCCACGCCCTGCGGACCGAGCACGATTCGGGCGTCGGCACCTACGAGGACCTGGGCCGACTCGGCAACTGGGTGTCCTCCCTCGGGGGCGGACTGGTCGGAACCCTGCCGTTGTATCCGGCATTCCTGGAGCCGCCGGCGGACCCGAGCCCGTATCTCCCCGTCACGAGGCTCGCCTACAACGAGCTCTTCATCGATCCCACGGTTCTTCCCGAATATGGGGCGTCCCCGGCAGCTCGACCCCCGCATGGCGCGGCCGGGACCGGGCCGGACCGGGTCGACTACGAGGAGGTGGCCAGGCAGCGACGGCGAGAGCTGGAGCCACTGGCACGCGCCGTCCGCTCCGGCCGGTTCCCCGCTCGGCGTCGCGGTCTCGAAGATTTCGCGGCGACACATCCGGAACTGGTGGCCTACGCACGATTCCGAGCCGACAGAGAGGCCACGCCGCTCCGCCGCCAGCCGGACCCCGCTGCCGTGGACTATCACCTGTACACCCAGTGGGTGGCCTGCGAACAACTTGCAGCGGTGGCCCAGCAGGGGGGCCGGTACGCAGATTTTCCCGTCGGATCCCATCCAGACGGGTTCGATCCCGTCTGGTCCCCCCAGTCCTTCGTCCCGGGGGTGCAGGGGGGATCGCCGCCGGACCGCTTCTTCGCCGGCGGGCAGACCTGGGGTTTCCGGCCGCTGCATCCCCAGCGGATGCGAGAAGACGGGTACCGGTTCTTCGTCGCGGCCCTTCGGCGCGCCTTCCAGCACGCCGACTGCCTGCGCATCGACCACGTCATGGGGCTCCAACGCATGTACATGATCCCCGACGGGCACCCTGCGACCGAGGGCGCCTACGTGTCCTGCAGGGCCGAGGAGCTGCACGCCCTGGTCGCGCTGGAGGCTTCCCGGGCCGGCGCGGTCGTCGTCGGCGAGGACCTGGGCACGGTGCCAGAGGGGGTGCGGGAACGGATGGCGAGAGATCGCATGCTGCGCACGTGGGTCCTCCAGTTCGAATCCACAGCGGCGCAGCCGCTCCCCCGGCCCGCCGCCAATACCCTCGCATCCATCGGCACGCACGACCTGCCCCGGTTCGGCGCATTTCTCTGGGGAGAGGACATCGACGAGCGCGAACGATCCGGCGCGTCGAGCCCCGCTGACGCCGCGGCCGATCGCGCCGCCCGCGAGCGCTGGCGCCTGCAGCTCCTCGACGCCCTCGGCCTCGGCTCTGTCCGCGAGGCGGCTACGGTCACGGCGGCGGCACTGCATGGATGCCTCCGCCACATGGCTCGGAGCGACGCCAACATCGTCCTCGTCGACCTGGAGGAGATGTGGGACGAACGCCAGGCCCAGAATCATCCCGGTACGACGTCCGAGGACAACTGGCGGCGGCGGGCGCAGCGCACCTTCGAGGACTTCTCGTCCGACCAGGCGTTCGGGGAGACATTGGCGGAACTCATGGAAGGGCGCGCAGCATGACGGCCCGGATGCGGACCGTCGACGAGTTCCCCGGCGCCGGGCCGATCAACTCCGACGATGTCCATTGGTTCAACGAGGGCACGCATCGCAGCCTCGGCTGGCGCCTGGGTGGCCACCCCGTCCCGGAAGGCGGCGCACGCTTCGCCGTCTGGGCGCCGAACGCGCGAGAGGTCAGCGTCATCGGGGACTTCAACTTCTGGGACGAGTCCGCCAACCCGCTGCATTCCCTGGGCGACTCCGGGATCTGGGAGGCGTTCGTGCCCGCGGCGCAGGTCGGCCAGGTCTACAAGTTCGCCATCACGAGCCAACAAGGCCATCTCCTCCACAAGGCCGACCCCTTCGCACATTGCACGGAGGTGCCACCGCGGACCGGCTCGGTCCTGTGGGACCTCTCGTACCAGTGGCGTGACGACGAGTGGATGGCATCGCGGGGCGGCCGGATGGCCCTCGATGCCCCCATGTCGATCTACGAAGTCCACCTGGGAAGCTGGCGTCGGGCGGGCGCCGGTCCCGAGGGCTTTCTCGGCTACGAACGGCTGGCGGAGCCGCTCATCGAGCACGTCGGGCGGTGCGGGTTCACCCACGTCGAGTTCCTTCCCGTCATGGAACACCCGTTCTACGGCTCGTGGGGATATCAGACCACGGGGTACTTCTCGCCCACCCGCCGCTTCGGTGACCCGCAGGGCCTGATGTCGCTCATCGACCAGCTACACGGAGCCGGGATCGGCGTCATTCTCGATTGGGTTCCGTCCCACTTCCCCGAGGACGGATTCGCGCTGGCCGAATTCGACGGTACGCATCTCTTCGAGCATGCCGACCCCCGCCTGGGGTTCCATCCCGACTGGAAGAGCCTGATCTTCAATTATGGCCGGCACGAAGTGCGCAGCTTCCTGGCGTCCTCGGCCGAGCACTGGCTCAGCACGTACCACGCCGACGGGTTGCGCGTCGACGCCGTCGCTTCCATGCTCTACCTCGACTATTCGCGGCTGCCGGGTGAATGGATCCCGAACCGGCACGGTGGACGCGAGAACCTCGAGGCCATTTCATTCCTGCGTCAGCTGAACACCGGCATTTATGCCGATCACCCTGACGTCCAGGTCTTCGCCGAGGAGTCCACGGCGTTCCCCGGGGTCTCTCGGCCCGTCGATGCCGGGGGTGTCGGGTTCGGACTCAAGTGGGACATGGGCTGGATGCACGACACCCTGGAGTTCCTCTCGCGCGATCCCGTGTATCGCCGCCATCATTTCGGCGAACTCAGATTTCGCAGCGTTTACGCCTACAGCGAGAACTTCACGCTGCCGCTCTCACACGACGAGGTCGTCCACGGCAAGGGGTCTCTCCTGAACAAGATGCCCGGAGACGATTGGCAGCGCTTCGCCAACCTGCGCCTGCTGTACTCCTATCAATTTGCGACGCCCGGGAAGAAGCTGCTCTTCATGGGAGCCGAGATCGCGCAATGGCGCGAGTGGGACCACGAAGGCGAACTGGACTGGGCGCTCCTCAGCTCACCACTCCACGACGGCGTGTGCGCCCTGATCGCCGAGCTGAACCGCCTGCACCGGGCCGTTCCGGCGTTGCACGAACTCGATACCGACGGGCGTGGGTTCGACTGGACCCACCCTGACGAGCCCGACGCCGGCCTGTTGAGCTTCCTTCGCTTCTCCTCCTCGGCTGAACCCGTCCTCGCCGTGTGCAACTTCACCCCCGTCGTCCGGAGAAATGTCCTGGCCGGCGTCCCTCGTGGCGGTCACTGGCGTGAGATCCTCAACAGCGATGCCCACGACTACGGGGGCAGCGGCGTCGGCAACATGGGAGGCGCCGAGACGCATCCCCTGCCCAACCACGGGATGCCGCACACCCTCACGCTGACCGTCCCGCCGCTCGGCTGCCTCTTCCTCCAGCCGCAGTGAGGATCGAGCCGGGCACCCGGCCCAGTGGTTGGTCCTCGACGACGTTCACCGTGTGGGCCCCCGACACCGAGACGGTGGAGGTGCGCGTGAGCGGCGAGTCGGCCTTCCTCACCAGAGGTGCGGACGGCTACCACCGGGGGTCAGGTCCCTGGGGTTCCGGCACGCTCTACCGCTACATCCTCGACGGAGGGCCCGAACTCCCGGACCCCGCATCACGCGCGCAACCCGAGGGCGTGCACGGGCCGTCGCAAGTCGTGGACCTGGCCTACCCCTGGACCGACCAGGCGTTCCGTCCCGGACCGCTGCGGGAATGGGTCCTCTACGAACTGCACGTCGGGACGTACACCGAGGCCGGCACCTTCACGGCCGCTGCCGCGGCGCTCGACGATCTGGTCGGGCTCGGGGTGACCGCCGTCGAGATCATGCCGGTCGCGCAGTTCCCCGGGCGGCGCAACTGGGGCTACGACGGCGTCTTCCCCTTCGCCGTGCAGCACTCGTACGGCGGTGCCCGCGGCTTGCAGGAGTTCGTGGACGAATGCCACCGGCGTGGCCTTGCCGTGGTGCTCGACGTCGTCTACAACCACCTCGGGCCCGAAGGCAACGTCCTCGACAGGTTCGCGCCGTACTTCACGGACCGCTACAGCACGCCCTGGGGCCGTGCCGTCAACCTGGACGGCCCGTTCTCCGACGACGTGCGGGCGTATTTGCTGGCCAACGCCCGTCAGTGGTTCGAGCACTTCCACGTCGACGCGTTGCGCCTCGACGCCGTCCACGAGCTCATCGACCGGAGCGCCCGGCCTTTTCTGGCCGAACTGTCGGCGGCGACGGAGGAGCTCGAAGCTCGCATCGGTCGCTCCTGCGCGCTCATCGCGGAGAGCGCGGACAACAATCCGCTCGTGGTCACACCGCTGGCCGGCCACGGCCTCGGCATGCACGCGCAATGGAACGACGACTTCCACCACTCGGTGCACGCCGTCCTGACCGGAGAACGGGACGGCTACTACGGCGACTACGGGAAGGCAGACGACGTGGCGCGAGCCATGAGCCAGGGTTTCGTGTACCAGGGTCAGTACTCTGCGTTCCGGAAGCGCCGCTACGGCGCACCGTCGACGGGCATCCCGCCGGAGCATCTGGTGATCTTCGTGCAGAACCACGACCAAGTGGGGAACCGCCCCGACGGCGCCAGGCTCTCCACGCTCGTTTCCCCGGAGCGCCTGCGACTGGCGGCGGCCCTCCTCGTCCTGTCGCCCGGGCTCCCTCTTCTCTTCATGGGTGAGGAGTACGGCGAGGTGGCACCGTTCGCCTATTTCGTCGACCACCAGGACCCCGAGCTCCTGGACGCCGTGCGGAAGGGGAGGGCAGCCGAGCACGCCCACGAGCCGGGCGGACCGGTCCCGGACCCGGCGGATCCCGCCACGTTCACCGCAGCCGTCCTGCGGCGCGGCTCTGCTGACGAACCGATGCACGCAGAACTCCGGCAGCTGTATCGCGATCTGATCGCTTTGCGCCGGTGCGAACCGGCCCTCCACAATTCGACCCGTGAGGACACGCGAGCCCACGCAGAAGGGAACGTCGTGACCCTCGTACGGACGCACGGTGAAGCCTCCGTCGCAGCATTCTTCAACCTGTCCGGCTCGGCAGGTTCGGGGCAGCTGCCGCCCGGCGCACGCTGGGACGAGCTTTTGCGCGAGGACGCCCCAGACAGGGCGAGCGGCGTGTTCTCCCTCGAACCTTGGGCTTTTCGTGTCTTTCGCACACCCTCCACCTTCGGTCTGCCGGAGGATTCGTGAGAGTCTGGCCCGGAGCCCCCTACCCCCTGGGCGCATCGTGGGACGGCGAGGGAGTGAACTTCGCGCTGTTCTCGGAACATGCGGAGGCAGTCAGCCTGCTGCTCTTCGAGGACCCACGCTCGGGCGTGCCGTCCGACGTGATCCCACTCACGGAACAGACCGACCAGGTCTGGCATGTCTATCTGCCCGACGTCCGACCCGGGGCCCTCTACGGCTACAAGGTCGACGGTCCCTACGACCCCGGTGCCGGGCACCGTTTCAATCCCCACAAACTCCTCATCGATCCCTACGCCAAAGCGGTGAGCGGCCCGATCGACTGGAGCGACGATCTCTTCGGCTACACCGTCGGCGACCCAGCCGAGGATCTCTCTTTCGATACGCGTGATTCTGCCAGTGCCCTCCCCAAGTCCGTCGTCGTGGATCCGTCGTTCACCTGGCAGGATGATCGGCCGCCACGGACGCCCTGGAACCGCACGGTGATTTACGAGACCCACGTGCGCGGCATGACGATGCAGCACCCCGGTGTGCCCGCCCACCAGCGCGGCACGTTCCTGGGTTTGGCCTCGGACCCCATCGTCGACCATCTGCTGAACCTCGGCGTGACAGCGGTGGAACTGATGCCCGTCCACCATTTCGTGGCCGACCGGAACCTGATCGCGAAGAACCTCACCAACTACTGGGGCTACAACACGATCGCCTTCTTCGCCCCGCACGTCGGGTACGCCACGGGTGCGCTCGGCGACCAGGTCGGCGAGTTCAAGTCGATGGTGCGCACACTGCACCGGGCCGGCATCGAGGTCATCCTCGACGTCGTCTACAACCACACGGGTGAGGGAAACCAGCTCGGGCCGACGCTCTCGCTCAAGGGGATCGACAACGCCACCTATTACCGACTCTCTCCCGAGGACCAGCGCTACTACCTCGACTACACGGGCACGGGCAACAGCCTGAACGTCCTCCATCCGCGGACAATGGGCCTGGTGACCGACAGCCTGCGCTACTGGGTCACGGACATGCACGTGGACGGGTTCCGATTCGACCTGGCTCCCGTGCTGTCCCGCGGTGACAACGCCGGCCAGTCCAGCGCCTTCTTCGAGATCGTCCGCCAGGACCCTGTGCTCTCGACCGTCAAATTGATCGCAGAGCCATGGGACGCCAGCCCGGACGGCTACCAGCTGGGCCGTTTCCCGCAGGGGTGGTCCGAGTGGAACGGCGCCTACCGGGACTCCGTGCGGCGGTTCTGGCGCGGTGACCCCGGCATGGTGCCCGAGCTCGCCTCCCGTCTCACCGGGTCCAGCGACATTTACGCCCCGAGTGGCCGTCGCACGTACGCCAGCGTCAACTTCGTGACGTGCCATGACGGCTTCACCCTGACCGATCTGGTCACCTACGAGCACAAGCGGAATCAGGCCAACGGTGAGGACAACCACGACGGCACCGACCAGAACGACAGCCGGAACTGGGGAGCGGAGGGCGAGACGGAATCGGCGCGCATTCAGCGCACACGTGACCGCATGAAGCGGAATTTCCTCGCCACACTCTTCTTCTCCCAGGGCGTGCCCATGTTGCTCGGCGGCGATGAGATCGGCCGCACGCAGCATGGCAACAACAACGCGTACTGCCAGGACAACGAGCTCAGCTGGTTCAACTGGGACGTCGGCGAAACCGGGGAGGATCTGTGCACCTTCGTCCGTGACCTCATCAGGGTCATGCAGAACAATCCCATCCTGCGGCGGCGCGCCTTCTTCACGGGAGAGCCCCACCCCGGCATGCAGTCCAAGGACGTGACCTGGATCCGGCCCGACGGCGCCGAAATGACCGAACCGGATTGGGACGATCCCGGATTGCACACCATCGGGATGCTGCTCCTCGGGGTGGCAACCGACGAGGTCGATGTCAGGGGACGGTCCTACGCCGGTGACTCCCTCTTCCTCATGCTCAACGCCGGCACGCGGTCCCGCTCGTACACGCTCCCCCGAATGGAGCTCGCCGGCCAATGGGAGGAGGTATTGAACACGGCCCAGCCAGGTCCATGGTCACGAATCGTGCGGACCGAAGCCGTCTCGCTCAACGCACACTCGACGCTGCTTCTGCGGCACTCGGAGCGCCACCGAGGATGACGTCCCCCGCGTTGCTCGGCTCCACCTACCGGCTTCAGCTCAACGGGTTGGGATTTTCGGGCGCCCGTGCGCTCGTGCCGTACCTGGACCGGCTCGGGATCGAGACGCTGTACGTCTCCCCCGTGCTCGCCGCTGCGCCGGGCAGCACGCATGGCTACGACGTGATCGACCCCAACCGACTCGACCCGGCCCTCGGTTCTGCGGAGGAGTTCGAAGCTCTTCTGCATGAGGTCGCTGAGCATCGCATGCGGGTGCTTCTCGACATCGTCCCCAATCACATGGCCGCAGAGCGCTCCAACCACTGGTGGTGGGAGACCCTCCGCCGAGGACAGGCCTCGACCCACGCCGACACCTTTGACATCGACTGGAGCCAGCACGGCGGGCGCGTGCTCACACCCGTTCTCAGTGCTCCCCTCTCCGCGGTGGGCCAAGAGGTATCCATAACCGAAGAGTCTGATGGCGCGGTTCTCAGCATGGACGGCCAGGAGTTCCCCCTCGCTCCGCATGGCGGGCAGGGAGGACCGCTCCACGAGCTGTTGGGCGCTCAGCACTTCCGGCCCGCATATTGGCGGCTGGGAGACACGGCGGGGAACTACCGGCGGTTCTTCAACATCGACGGGCTCGTCGGCGTGCGCGTGGAGGATCGAGAGGTGTTCGCTCGGACCCACGGGCTGATTCTGGCGCTCTGCGCCGACGACAGGATTGCCGGCCTACGCGTCGACCACGTCGACGGACTGTGGGACCCGGCGCAGTACCTGCGTCGCCTCGACGAGGCGCTCGCGGCCCGAGGCCAATATCCGATGGTCCTGGTGGAGAAGATCCTCAATCGCCACGAGTCGCTCGACGGGAGCTGGCCCGTCGACGGGACGACCGGGTACGAATTCGCTGATCGGGCCGGTGGCCTCTTTCTCGAGGAGACAGGTTGCCGCCAGCTGTCCGACATCGGGGCCGAGCTCACAGGTCACAGGGCCACCTTCGAACAGCTGGGTTGGGCGGCAAAGCGAGAGATGCTGGACCGGACCTTCGTGGCCCAGCTCGACCGGTTGACGCGGTTGGCACTGGTGGCGCTCGACACCGAGCATCCCGGACACGACCTTTCCATCACCGATGTGCGCAGGGCCGTGGCAGAGATCACCGTTTCTCTCGACGTCTACCGAACGTATCTGGACGGTGCCCCGCCGTCACGCGTCGACGCCGCCACGATCTCGCGCGCCGTCGCGCGGCGCACCACGGACGAAACCGATCAGGAGGTGGAACGGGCCCTGAAGCTGGTGACCAACGGGCTCCTCGAGGAGGCTCACCCGGGGAGCCCTTGGCTCGACGTGGTCCGACGTTGGCAGCAGCTCACGGGCGCCGTGATGGCGAAGGGTGTCGAGGACACCGCGACCTACCGCTACGACGGTCTCCTCACTCACGCCGAGGTCGGATGCGACCCGGACCGGGCGAGCTGTGGCGTCGACGAGTTTCATCACTTCGCGCGCGGGCGGGCACGGAGACCTGGAGGCGGCGGGCTCAACAGCACGTCGACCCACGACTCGAAGCGGAACGAGGACGCACGCTGCCGCCTGGCCGTCCTGTCGGAGACGAGTAGCGACTGGGGGCGGCTCGTCGGTCGATGGCATCGCCGTTTCGCTATCAGCTCCCACGGGCCACAGCCGCACGACGAGCTCGTCATCTATCAAACCCTCGTCACCCTGTGGCCCGTCGACCGGACGGTCCTTCCCCTCGAGGACGTCCGCCGGGTTCAGGACTACGCCCTGAAAGCGGCCAGGGAGGCAAAACGACACACCTCGTGGACGGAGCCGGATCAGCGCTACGAACGTGCCCTTCGTTCGTTCATCGCCCGCGTCTGCCACGAGCAGCGCTTCCGAGCGGAGATGGGCCAGTTCGTGCGTGTCATTGCCCCAGCGGCAGCAACGAATTCCCTGGCTCTCACGCTCCTCAAAGCGTGCAGCCCTGGGACCCCGGACCTGTTCCAGGGAACGGAGCTCTTCGAGGCAAGGTTGACCGACCCCGACAACAGGCGAGCGGTCGACTTCGCAACCCGGGAGTCCCTTCTCGCGTCGCTGCCGCCCATGGGAACCGAGGCGTCCGAGCTGGCGCCGCAAATCGAGCAGATGCTGGCGGATTGGGCGGACGGACGGGTCAAGCTGCACGTCATCCGTGCGCTCCTGCACCTCCGCCGTGAGTTGTCCGGCCTCTTCGCCGACGGCTCGTACGTTCCCCTCGCCACCTCAGGGACGAGAGCGGGGAACGTCGTCGCGTGGTCTCGGCGTCGTGGTGGAGACGGGGTGATCGCGGTGATCCCGCGCCTGACGCTCGGGCATGCCGGGCGTGGCCGGTTCCCCACCGGCTCGCGCGTCTGGGGCGAGACAGTCTTCCTGCTCCCGAAGCGCGCTCCGAGCTCCTACGTCAACATCTTCACCAGGCAGAGCGTGACCGCCACTCGTGGACGCATTGCCGTGGCGAGTGCCCTCGACCTGCTTCCGGTCGCGGTGCTCCGTGTAGCCGGGTAACAGCAGAACTGGCTGCAGCGACACGGGGTACTTGGCTCACGCCTCCACCGTCAACGACGCTTCGCGACTCGTTGGCACGCGCGTCGGAGCCAGACCGACATTGGCGCTGGCCAACGCAAAGCGGCGTGCGTCGCGAACGGCACATCCGCCATGGTCGTTGTTGAAATAGACGTAGACGTCCTCGTCCGTGTCCCACGTATCGGCCAGACGAGCGGCCCAGTTCGCGAGGGCGGTCCGTCCGTAGCAAGGCGCCGGGCTCGCTCGCCCCTCGTGGAGCCGTAGGTACCCCCAGTCTGCCGTGCGCCACAGCGGAGACTTCCTCTGAGGGGTGTCACTGAGGCAGAGGGCCGCTTGGTGTCGGGTCAGTATGTCGGCGACTTCGTCGCTGTACCAGGACTCGTGGCGCGGCTCGAAGGCCACCCGGACATCGGAAGGGAAAGCTTCGAGGGTCGAAGCCAATAGCGGTGGATCGGCTTGGAAGTTGGCGGGAAGTTGCAGCAGCACCGGTCCCAGCTTGTGACCGAGCCCACTCGACCGCCCCAGCAGCCTCCGGACCGGCTCCGCCGGCTTGCTGAGACGGAGCACATGGGTCAGGTAGCGGCTCGCCTTGAGACTGAACACGAAGTCGTCGGGCGTGGCGGCAAACCATCGTTTGAAGGTGGACTTCTCCGGGAGGCGGTAAAAGACGTTGTTGACTTCGACCGATTGGAACCTCTCGGCGTAGAACGACAGCCAGTTGGTCTGCGCCACGCCGAGCGGGTAGAGGCGACCCCGCCAATCGGCATACTGCCACCCCGAGGTTCCGACGATCACAGCCACGGCGACCCGCCAGGAGTTCGGCACTCGACACACATGCGGGCGACGGGGCGTGCCGCCAGCCGCTCGGGAGGGATCGCAGTCCCGCATCGCTCACATGTTCCATACGTCCCGTCGCCGAGGCGCTCTTGCGCTCTTTCGATCTCTTCCAGGTATGCGCTGTCCTGGTCCAGCAACGTGGAAATTCTTGCCCGTTCAAATGCGATCGTCGATCCTTCGGGATCATGCTCGTCGTCGGAGTTGGCGCCAGCGTGTCCCGCATCGATGTCCTCGACTTCACCGGTCAGCGATTCGATACGAGCAATCGTCGCTCGCTTCTCCATGCTGAGGCGGGCTCTTGCGCCCTGTTCGGTCACGCTCCCCCATGCGCTGCGCGACGCGGCCGATGCCACCTGTCCATGATGCCCGGCACGAGAGGTCCTGAGTCCGGATCCACCTGACCGGCCTGGGCGAACTGGCTCGTCATTGATCCTCCACGCAACTTGGAGCCTGCAACTGGCCGAAGACTACCCAGGGTTGCCCAAAGTCAATCGTTCGGATCAGGCAGATTCGTCGCCCTCGGGGGGCGAAGCTGCCTGATCCGGGCGCCTCGGTGGCCATGATCGATAAAGGCCCTGAGCTGTCTCCCGAGCGTCGGGGCGCGGGCGTGAATGTGAGCCGGCAGGGTATGCAGACTCCATGAGTGCACCAAAGAGGGGCCGCTGGCCAGATGATCTCGCCGGGCGAGTCCTCTACTTTGGGATCATTCCTGCATGGGGGCTTCCTGGGCTGGCGGATTGGATGTGCCACCGCCGGAGCCGAATCGAAATCCCCGAGCGCGGCGGTCTCCGCGAGTCGCTTCTTCACGTGCTCATGTTCACCGAGGGCGCGATTCCACTCGGACTGAGTCTCCTTGCTGAGCCGACTCCATTGATGGTCAGCGCCCTCGCCGCGTCGGCTGTCGTTCACCAGACCACGGCCAGCTGGGACTTGAGGGTGGCGCACGACAGTGACCGAGAGGTTTCCCCGCTCGAACAACAAATCCATTCGGCTCTTGAAGCGATTCCATTTGTCGTCTGCCTTCTTGGCGCCCTCCAGATGACCGGCACCGCGGACCGCGCCTGGAAGATTCGTCGCAAATCACCTCCCCTTCCGGCCGCATACATCGCTGCTGTTCTCCTGGCTACAGCGGCGACCGGGGTGCTTCCTCACCTCGAGGAACTGCGGCGTTGCCTGCGGCGGGCCGGCGCAGAGGACAGCGATAGCGATGCCGGCATTGCTGGGCGAAATGAGAGGCCCGACACGGACGCGGTCGGTGCTTCCCCTCCGGGCGGGGATGAGGAGATGGAGATGAAACACGTCACCGGGACGGCCCAGGCGGCGATCAACCGAGAATGTGATCCGCCAGCGTGAGCGATGAACTCCGACCAGGCGTCCTCTTCGACATGGACGGCACGCTCATGGACACCAATTATCTTCACTCCCTCGCCTGGTCTCGGGCTTTTCGCGATGCTCGAGAGTGGGCACCCATGAACGCCATCCACCGTCTGATCGGCATGGGCGGTGATCAGTTGGTGCGCGAGCTTCTCGGCCACGACAGCCCGGCTGCGACGGCGGCTCGCCCTCGCCGGTACTCGGAGCTGATGGGTGACATCAGGGCCTTTCCCGGCTCCCGCGAGCTCCTCCAACGGATCCACGACCTGGGCCTCGCCGTGGTGCTGGCGACATCTGCCCCGGCAGACGAACTTGCACAGCTTCGGGAGGTCCTCGGTGCCGATGACGCAATCGACGGGCAGACGACTGCCGACGACGTGGCCAACTCCAAGCCTGACCCCGAAGTCTTCGTGAAAGCGATGGAGAATGCGTCCATCGATCCGAGGCGAGCCATCGCAATCGGCGACAGCGTGTGGGACATAAGAGCGGCGCGCTCAGCCGGGATCGCCTGCATCACCGTCGAGAGCGGCGGCTTCAGCCAGCACGAGCTCAGCGAAGCAGGTGCAGCCCGGGTTTACCGTGACGTGAGCGAGCTCCTCTCCCAGCTGTTCACCGGCCCCGTCGCCTCATTGCTCGCGACCTAAATCGGCCTTTCGGTGATGCATTCCTCGAATTCCAGGATCATTGCGCCATCGACGAAAGACATGGGTCGGACCGACGCCTCCTTGGCGGCGGGCTGGGTATGGATCACTCATGACACTCACCGACACACCTGAGGACCTGCCCGATGCGGACCCGAACGAGGTCCCCGAACCAGTCGCGCCGGTCGAAGTGCCCGAGCCGGCCGTCGAGGACACCCCCGAACGCGCATAGGCATCCCACTTGCCAAGGAAATTCCGGCTTTGCCCCGGTTTCCGCCCCAGAGCGACCGGGTAGATCCACAGACCTGAACGGAGGGAGCCCCAATGGCAGAAGAACTCAGAGAGGTACGGGTCGGAGTCCTCGTTGCGAATGAGGGCATCGAGCAGGTTGAACTCACAGAGCCGTGGGAAGCGGTCCTCGGTGCCGGCGGGACGCCTCAGCTCATCGCCCCTGAGCCGGGATCTGCCCAGGCCATGAACCACCTGGAGATGGCGGACCGCTTTGAAGTCGGTCGCACAACGGAGGGTGTCAGTGCCGATGACTTTGATGCGCTGATACTTCCAGGTGGCGTCGCCAATCCGGATCGCCTCCGCACAGACGCGGACGCAGTCGCGTTGGTAAAGGACGTGTTTCTCGCCGGAAAGCCCGTCGCCGCCATTTGCCACGGACCCTGGACGCTCGTTGAGGCGGGGGTCGTCAAGGGTCGCACATTGACCTCGTGGCCGAGCCTGCAGACAGACATCGCAAATGCCGGCGGCTGCTGGGTCGACGAGGAAGTCGTCGTGTGCACGAGCGGGCCCAATACCCTCATCACCAGTCGCAAGCCTGATGATCTCAAGGCGTTCTGCGCCCAGTTGATCGAGACGTTCAGTCCCACGGCGAAGGCGCCCTAGCGCGTCGGCAAGACCCGCCATCGAAGCATCTGGGCCCAGTTGTCCAACGATGCAGAGCTCAACCCCGTAGGGCTGGAAGCAGCTCGTCCTTCGCCCACCGCAGGAACGGCGCCTGGTCCTGGCCCCCGATCTGCACGAGTGCCACATCGGTGAAGCCGGCCTCCGTGAACCTGCGGACTGCGCGCACAGCCTCGTCTACGTCGCTGCCGCACGGGATGGACTCGGAAACGTCCTCTGGGCGCACGTGGCTCGACGCGGCCGCGAAGCCATCAGTCCCAGGGAGTTCGGCGTTCACCTTCCAGCCGCCGTCGAACCACCGGAACAGGCGATGGGCCCGCTCAACGGCACGATCGCGATCCTCGTCGTAGCAGAGGGGGAGCTGTCCGACGATCCGTTTGCCGGCGCCGCCTTCTTCGCCGAACTGGGTCACGAGGTCGGCGTCGGGCTCAACGGCGATGAGCGCGTCGCCCAGCAGGGCCGCCAACCGGCACGACTGGGCGCCGGACGCGGCGATCGCCATGGGTGGTGGCGACGCGGGCACATCCCACAACTTGGCGGAGTCCACCTCAAAATACTCCCCTCGATACGAGACGTAGTCCCCGCCGAAGAGCGCGCGGATGATCTCCACCGCCTCAACGAGCATTGCGTGCCGTACGTTGGCCGGCGGCCATCCTCCGCCGGTGACGTGCTCATTCAGATTCTCACCAGCGCCGAGGCCCAACGTGAAGCGCCCGTCCGACAGGAGGGTCACGGTGGCGGCCTTCTGAGCCACGATGGCCGGGTGATAGCGCTTGATCGGACAGGTTACGTACGTCATCAGGTCGATGACATCGGTCGCCTGACACGCTGCACCGAGGACGGACCATGCGTACGGAGAATGACCCATGGAATCGAGCCAAGGGAAATAGTGATCCGAGATAACCGCAAAGTCGAAGCCGACCGACTCGGCGGCGACCACATCGGCAACCAGGCTCTTCGGGTCAGACTGCTCGCACATCATGGTGTACCCGTAACTGGTCATGCGCTTGCGGTTACCAGCGTCCGACACGATGAAACATGACAACCGGATGGTCATACTGGGGGCAGGCAATGTCATCGTGCCCTGGACACCTCAATCGAGTTGGTCCGGCCAGTCCGGATCCCAATCCACGATCCACGTGTCGAGCCCGGTGAGCTGAAGGACCCGGTGGACCATCGGTTGGGGACGAGACAGGACCAACATCCCGCCGTCCTTCACCGCGAGGCGCCTTGCCATGTGGATCGCGCCCAGCCCCGAGGAGTCCATGAAGGTGAGCTCGGACAGATCGAGGACGAGCAACGAGCCGGGTGGTCCCTGCAATTGCTCGAGCAACCCTCGACACGTGCTCGCGTCGAGTTCACCCGAAAGGGTGAAGATGCGACTGTCCCTGAACTCGCGAGAGCTGACGCGAAATGCGTCCATGATCAATTGCCTCCCCTCTCGACAAAAGAACGCCGCCTGCTCCGTTTCTGTAGGCGATGGCGATGAACGTCTGACAACATCCAATTGAAACGTCCCTTTTCGGTAGCCCTGCTTCGGGTACCTCAGTTTGGCTTCACCGGATTTCGTCAGCAATCACCCAATCGGGTGACTTTGGGGGCGGCGACGCTGGAGTCCGATTTCCGCCAGCCGAGTGGGTTTGAGCGGGCCACACTGTGCTGATGCTGTCGATCGTTGATCTCTCGCGCAGAGCGGGAGCCCCACGATGAGCCAGCTGGGCCTCCCGTTGGCCCATGCGGCCTCCGGACCGGTCGAGATCGCGCCCGGAGCCGTCTGGATACCGGGCTGGTTGGACACGGAAACCCAGCTCGAGTTGGGCGACGCCTTTCGCCAGTGGGCCGCTCCTCCGGCCGGACTGCGCCGGCCCAGGATGCCCAACGGAGCCGCCTTCTCCACGCGGGCGGTCTGCCTGGGCTGGCACTGGTACCCCTACCGCTACAGCCGGACCTGCGAAGACGGTGACGGTGCTCCCGTCAAGGAGTTCCCGCCGCTCCTGCAACGGTTCGGCGCCGCCGCCTGTGCCGCGACAGGATTCGCGCCGGTCCCCTACGACGCCGCCATCGTGAACCTCTACGAGGAAGGGGCGAAGCTCGGACTCCATCAGGACAAGATCGAGGGCGCAGAGGTCGTTGCAGCGGGCTCGCCGGTCGTGACCATCAGCCTCGGCGACCGCTGCGTCTTCCGGTTCGGCAACACGGACCGGCCGACCCGTCCCTACACCGACGTCGAGTTGGCCAGCGGCGATCTCTTCGTCTTCGGCGGGCCGTCGCGGCTCGCGTTCCACGGCGTGCCCAAGACCTACGCCGGCAGCGCTCCTCTCGAACTCGGACTCGACGGCCGCATCAGCGTCACACTGCGCCAGGTCGGCACGTCGTGGCAGGACGCCGACTGAGCGCTACGAAGCTGGGATCTGCACCTGCTCCGCCTGGGCCAGCAGCGAGGCCTTGTCGGCACTGAGAATGTACCCGCCGGCGATCGCCTTGTTCAGGCTCTTCGTGTACTGGTCGATGTAGTTGCTCTGCGAGCCGTACATACTTGCGAGTTGCGCCGGGGTGAAGGCGACGGTGGAGCCGAAGAGCGAACAGATCGGGGTGGCACCGGCAGGCGGCGCTCCGCTGAGCGTGGAGACCGGCACATCGACCGCCGGCGTCCGCACTCCCCCGACGACGTTGCCGTGCGCGTCGAGCGCCAGGGTCGCCGGCTTGGTGCTCGAGAGCGTGAACGGTTGCGGGCTCGGTGGCGGCGTGCCGTCGTTCACCCACTTGTCGAAGGCGGTGAAGGCAGCCTGGACCACGTTGTGCTGGGGCCCGCTGTTCACGGGCGTGGTGCAGCCGAGGATGCTCGCCGCCGCGCCGACGAAGTAGGAGTCGGCGTGGGAGGTGCCGGCGATCTCCCAGGTGCGGATCTTGCCGGTGTTGGGCTGTTGGGCCGGCGCGTAGCCGAGCTGAATGAGATCGGTCTGGGTCTCGGACATGAAGACGGGGACCTTCAGGTCGGTGCGGATGTGCAGGTTGTCCGGCCCGCTGCTCGAGGCGATGGAGGTTCCGGCGAGCGACGCGCCCGAACCGCCCCGGCTGTGGATGAAGATGCCGTCGTAGACGTTGGTGCGCGGCTGGATCGCGTCGGCGAACGTCGTGAGGTAGAAGGCGGACTGGGACTCGCCGACTGCGAGGATGTGCCGGGGCTTCAGACCGCCCAGCGCAGCGTCGTGCGGGGCGCTCAGGGCTTGGCCGATCTGGGCGTACATGTCCAGTGCGTACTGGTCACCGGGATGGTGCAGCGTGCCGTAGCGCGCAGGCTCGTCGCCGACGAGGCCGCCGTTGGCACTCGTCGACCCCGGCGTGCCGAGGAGGGACTTGCCGCCGTCCACGCCCAATGCCTGCGCCGAGACACCGACGTAGGCGTAGCCGTCGCGCATGAGCATCGGGTTGAGGAAGTCCCAATCGGGTGCCGACTCCCCGGCCGACACGTTCATCCACTCGACAATGACCGTCCCGTTGAAGTGGGCGGGGTTCGTGGGGCGGCGCACCAGGATCCTGGTCTTGTAGGCCGCGGTCGTCGTCGGCGTGACGTTCCACTTGCCGTCGCTCGGCATTGCAGCCGCCTTGAACGCCATGGCGGTCCCCGCCGCGAAGTACTCCTGCTCCTCATAGCCGTTCGCAGCGAGGTCCGGGCTGTGGGCGGACTCGGGCTCGACGATGTGACCCACCGTGATGGGGCCGGTGAGGCTGGCGGCGGTGTGGAAGCCCACCTCCGGTGAGGTCGCGGTCGCCGCGCCGGCGTCCTGGGCGGCCAGGGTCAGAGGGAGCAACACGACCAGCGCCGCCAGCCCGGCAAGTGCCGTTCCACCCCTGGGCGCGATCGAGTCGGGCCGTCTGATCCACCTCATGGACATCCCCCTTGACACCTCATGCATCGTGCGCCGTGACTCTAGTCAGGCCAGCTCGTCAGGGGGCCTCGGGCGGTGGTTGCACCCCTCGCGGACCGACGCCCCCGGTAACCTCCGGCAGTGGCTGCCCGCGTCTCTCCCGACGCCCCGCGCAAGGGTGCCACCCTGGCCTACCTACCTGCGCTCGACGGCATCAGAGGCGTGGCCTTGATCGGCATCCTGGGCGTGCACGCCGGCGTCTATCTGACGGCCGGCGGCTTCTTCCTCCTCGACAGCTTCTTCGCTCTGTCCGGATTCCTCATCACGACGCTCCTCATCGTCGAATGGCGCACGTGCGGGACCATCAAAGTACTTCGCTTCGCAATGAATGTTCTCGCCGCGCGATTTCAGCCGGCGGAAGGAATGCCGATCGGCGCCGTGGGCGACGCCTCGAAGAAGCTCGCGGTCGCGGCGGTGACGCGCGTGAGGTTGCGCTCGCCGAACGCCACTTCGTGGGGCTGGGCGATGTGGGCGTCGAAGAGCTCCTGCGATTCCCAGCACTCGAAGAAGCGGAACGTATTGGGCGCCTCGAGATCCTCGCCCCAGAAGTACTCGAGGCACCCGGCGTCGCGCCGGCTGGCCTCGGTCACCTCGGCCAGACTGGCGAGGACGTCGTCGCGGTCCTTGGCGTCGAAGCTGAGGGAGCCGGCGATGATGATCATGGCGGGAGGGTAACGGCGCTCAGCCGGCCGCGAGGAGGTCGAGCTCGTCCCGCACCAGCGTGCCACCCTTCATGACGGCCAACAGCTTGGCCGGGTCCTGCAGGATGGCAATGTCGGCCAGGGGGTCGCCGTCGACGACGAGCAGATCGGCGAGGTAGCCGTCTCGCACCGACCCGAGCTCGTGGGACCGGCCCATGAGCTCGGCCCCGTTGCGCGTGGCCCAGCGGATGACGTCGAGCGGCGGGATCCCCGCTTCTTTCACGTAGAACTCGAGCTCGTCGGCGTAGCGACCGTGGGGCAGGCTGATGGCCCCGTAATCGTCTCCGCACAGCAACTTGACCCCGGCCTCGTTGGCCTTGGGCAGGATGGCCAGCGCCTGCTCGATGTCCTGGGCCATTGCAGCCGTGAAGCCGAGACCGCCACCGCCCATCAACTGGGCGAAGCGGACCGGGAAGAGCTGACTGGGCACGAGAAAGGTGCCGAGCTCCACCATGCGCTCGATGGCCATGGCGTCCATGCCGTCACCGTGGTCGATGACGTCGATACCGGCATCGAGTGCCATGTGGATGGCCTCGCGGTTGGCGATATGGCCGCGCACCAGCACGCCGCGCTGGTGCGCCGCCTCAATGCCCGCCGTAATTTCCGCCGGAGTCATTTCCGTCTGCTCGCTGGGGGCCACCGTGCCGTGTCCACCCGTAACGAACATTTTGATGATCTCGGCACCCTGCTTGATCTCTTCGCGCACGGCGAGCCGGAACCCGTCGGGACCGTCGGACCGGTTGATGGCGCCGCGGGCACCGACATCCCAGTACCACGGGAAGCTCTTGTCGCCCGCGTGGCCCGTGGTGCTGACGTCGCGACTACCGGCCATCAGGCGGGGGCCGGGGAAGAGGCCTTCGGCGATGGCAGCCTTCATGGAGGCGTCGATGGCGAAGGGTGCTCCTGCGCTGACGGCGCCGGTGAACCCGCTGCGGAGCAAGAGCTGCAGGTGGTGGGCCGCCCGCACGGCCTGCAGCGCCGGCGGCTCCTCGAGCCCGAATGGGGCCGTCTTGGAGCCAAGCTCGTTGTAGGTGGCATGGAAGTGGCTGCTCACCATGCCCGGCATCACGGTGCGCCCGCCGAGTTCCAGGACCCGGTCACCGGGGCCCGACTCGACGGCCTCCCCGGTGCGGACGGTGGCGATGCGACGGTCCTCGATCACCACCGTGGTCCGAGGGCGGGCGCCGTCCGCGTCGAGGACGGTGGCGCCGCGCAGGACGACCCTAGGCATACGACGGGGTTCCGGTACCGTTCTCGGACACGGAAGGAACGATACCGACCAGAAGCCGATGCCCGCAGTGGTCCGTCTCCGCGCCGCCTCCCGCCACCGCCTGGAGCGGCCGATGACCTTCGGTGCCGATGACACCGTGCTGTGCTCGGGCACGCTCCGGGCCGGCATTTTCTTTCGGGAACGGGTGGCGGCGGCCGTGGCGGGCCACTTCTCGGGAATCTCGCTGTGGGGTCGGGACTACCAGGTCGCCCGCGCCGAGGGCCTGAGCGACCGGGACATCGCGTTGCTGCTCGACGATCACGGCTTGGCGGTGGGCGAACTCGACCCCGCCTGGTGGTGGCTTCCAGGCGCCTCTGAGATCCACATTCCGCCCGAGCACGATAAGGAGCAGATCTTCCGCTACACCGAGCCCGAGCTGTTCGGCCTCGCCGATGCCGTCGGGGCCCGCTCGCTCAACGCGGTCGATGTCTTCGGAGGTTCGTGGTCCACGGACGAGGCGGCGGTGGCCTTCGCGGGGCTCTGCGACCGGGCGGCGGACCACGGGCTGCTCGTCCACCTGGAGTTCCTCCCGTGGTCGCGGGTCCCCGACCTGGCCACGGCCTGGCAGATCGTCGGTGCGGCCGACCGGCCCAACGGCGGCCTCATGGTCGACGCCTGGCACTCCTTCCGCAGCGACCCCGACGGGGAGCTCCTGCGCTCCATCCCGGGCTCGTCCATCCTCGGCCTGCAGCTCTGTGACGCGCCGGCAAAGCCGGAAGTTGATCCGCTCCACGCCACGCTGCACGAACGGCTGCTGCCGGGGCGACGGCGAACTCCCCTTGCGAACGCTTCTGGCGGATGTGCGGGCGACCGGCACGGAAGCACCGCTCGGTGTCGAGGTCTTCTCCGACGTCCTCCATGCGCGGGACCCGGAGGAGGTTGGACGGCAGGCCGGCGCCTCGGTGCGCAGTCTGCTCTCGTCCGGATGAAGCAGGCGACGCCGGATCAGAAGTACGTGTATGTATCCAGCGCCGTCAATCCCCCGGCCTTACGCCTCCGACCCCTCGGCGGTCGAACTCAGCAAGGCTCGCCGCATGCTGACCCGGCCCGCGACGGAAGCCTCCCGCTCGGAAGGAATTATGCCGGGGCAAGGTAATCGAGATTGGCCCTTGAGCAATTCGCGCCGCGTCGGCACCAGATCACATCCCCCGTCTCGGCCCCTTGGGGCGCCACCAGAGTCAACCCGTCCGCTACCGGACCTGCAGATCGCTGCAGGTCGTTCGGCCACGACTGCAGGAGGGTCCGTTAGCTGACGACCCGGACGGCGAAGTGCAACGGGGCGCCGGGTATGGGAGTGCACGGCGTCGGGTCGCAGACGTCGTTGCCGGCGACGAACGCCACGGTCAGCGACGCTGTGCGCGTGGCGAGGGCTCGGAGCTGCGCCGTGAAGCTCGCCCCGGCCGAATGGCTCGACACGATGCTCACGATGCTCACGACGCTCACGACGCTCGGGTCGGAGATCTGCGCCGGTCCGGGCCACGTCCCGCCGGATCCATCGTTGCCCCCCCCGCAACACAATGAGTGAACCGACGGTCGCGCACACGGGTGTCGCCTGACCGCCGGGTGCGGCCGGCGACAACGCATGCTGCGATCGCCACCAGGGCCACGCGGAGCTTGCTCACCGGATAAACGATGACCGGGATGGTCGCGAGTTGGTTCGGAGCCGGGCGCTGCAAGCGAAGCGCCGTCATTTGCGCTGTTCGGGTGCGGTTTCCCTGCGGGGACTTCCAGGAGCGCCGGCGGGACGATTGTGAAACAGTCTGCGACATGAAGGCCTGGCGCGTCCACGAGTTCGGCGAACCGGTCGACGCCCTCCATCTCGACGAGGCGGCGGCACCGGAGCCCGGCCCGGGCGAACTCCTGGTGCGCGTGGCGGCCACGACCCTCAACTTCAACGACATCGACGGCGTGCGCGGGCGCTACCGGACCGTGGCGCCGCCACTCCCCTACGTCCCCGGCATGGAGGTCCTGGGGATTGTGGAGGGCGCCGGAGCCGGTGCCGAAGGTTGGATCGGCAAGCGCGTCGTCGCCATACCGGGCGGCGCCTTCGGCGGCTACGCGGAACTGGCCGTCGGTCCGGCCGCCATGGCCTTCGAAATGCCACCGGCGTCCCAGTTGGCCGACTCACCGGCAGCAGCCGTCTATTTCCCGTTCCACCTGTCGTGGCTCGCCCTCCACGAAAGGGCCCGGATCCAGCCGGGTGAGACCGTGCTCATCCACGCGGCCGCGGGCGGCGTCGGCTCGGCGGCCGTGCAGGTCGCCAGCGTGGCCGGCGCCCGGGTGATCGCGACGGCGGGGTCCGGGGCGAAGCTCGAACTGTGCCGCTCCCTCGGCGCCTCCGTCACCATCAACTACCGGGACAGCGACTTCGTTGCGGCCGTACTCGAGGCAACAGATGGGCGCGGCGTCGACGTGGCGTTCGACTCAATCGGCGGCGACGTCACGACCAAGACGTTCCAGGCCATGGCGTTCAACGGACGCCACCTCCTGGTCGGGTTCGCCTCGGGCATTGAAGCCGAGGACGAAGGGATCATTCCGCGGCCGGTGCTCTTCGGGAACTTCTCCCTCTGCGGCGTGTGCCACGCCTACGTCGACGACCCCATGGCCTTGAAGGAAGCAACCGGCTACAACTTCCCGTCCCATG
>Ga0307373_10002723_pt1 | contig 31561 bp, 32 predicted proteins | sample OX2MG_FD_202534 | JGI IMG/M metagenome (GOLD analysis project Ga0307373, IMG submission 202534) | Soil microbial communities from Risofladan, Vaasa, Finland - OX-2 | ecosystem: Environmental > Terrestrial > Soil > Coastal area > Acid sulfate soil | place: Finland: Risofladan, Vaasa | collected...
CGCAGCCCCTGTGCGGGCCCCCATCGTCCCGCAAATCGGTGGCAGACGCCTGCTCCCCCACTTCTGCCGTGGCCCCGGGATCACTCTCGTCCCCGCCGAGATACCCAGCGGGCTCACAGCTGAAGTTCGGCTGACCGTGAAATCGGTTGGCTCAACTGGTCCCGTGTCCATGGCAGGAACCTCTACCGCTACCGGGCCACCGATGGGCGTCGCGGGCAACCTGTCACTGAGCGACGAGGGGGAGCTGATCCTCGATCCCCGATCCCTCTGGATGCGTCACAAGATCCTGATCGTGGCCGTCGTGGTGGTCGTCCTCGGGGCCGGAACGGGCCTGACCCTGTGGCTGACCCGGAGCACCCCGGCCACGGGGCTGGTGATCACCACCCAGGTGGTCAGCGCGACGACGGGCACCATGCAACAGACGGTGGCCGCCACGGGCACCATTGAGCCGGCCACCCAGGCCAACTTGAGCTTCGCCGTCGCGGGTACCGTCACCGCGGTCGATGTGAAGGCGGGCCAGACGGTGGCCGTCGGGCAGGTCCTGGCCACCGTGGACGCGAAGGCGCTGGCGGCGCAGGTCAACGCCGCGGCGGCGCAACTCAGTGCGGCCAATGCCCGGCTGGCTTCGGACCAGGCGGCCGGAGCCGCCACGACGCAGATCTACTCCGACGAAGCCGGGGTGACGTCCGCCGAATCCTCGCTCACCAGCGCCCAGACTTCGCTCGGCGATGCCTCGCTCACCTCGACGATCGCCGGCACGGTGGCTTCGGTCGGCCTCACGGTCGGACAACAATTGGGTGGGACGGGTTCGGGTGGCAGCGGGCAGGGTGCCGCGGCCGCCGCGAACGGTGCGGGATCGACCGCGCAGGTCGTCGTCATCGGGACGACCTCGTACATCGTGAACACCACCGTCGATGACACGCAGATCGGCCAAATAGCCGCCGGCGACCAGGCGGTCGTCACGCCAACCGGGGCCATCGCTCCGGATTACGGCACCGTCGCCTCCATCGGCCTCATCGCCACCCAGACCTCGGGCGTGGCGACGTTCCCCGTCGTGGTCGACATCACCGGTGACCCAGCCGGCCTGTATGCCGGATCCACCGCCAGTGTCTCCCTCATCGTCAAGCAGCTCAACAACGTGACCGAGGTCCCCTCCGCGGCCATCTCGTATGCCCAGAGTGGCCAGGCCAGCGTCACCCAGGTGGTGCACGGGAAGGACATCTCCCGGCCGGTCACCGTGGGCGACTCCCAAGCCGGTCTCACCCAGATCGTGACCGGTATCGCCGCGGGGGACCGCGTGCTGGAGCGGGTGGTGACCTTCAAGGGCATCCCCGGCGGGGGTGGCGCGGGGCTCTTCGGTGGCAACGGGACCAGAGGATTCGGCGGCGGCTTCCCCGGCGGCGGCTTCCCCGGCGGCGGCTCCGTGACCTTCAATCGAGGTGGTGGTGGGTGAGCGGACGCCGCGACCACGATTCCCCGGCGGAACCGGCGCAGGCGCCGGTCATTGAGCTCGAAGGAGTGACCAAGGTCTACCGGACCGGCGCGATCGCCGTGGCGGCGCTGCGCGGGGTGAGCCTGTCCATCGCCCCGGGCGAGTACGTGGCGGTCGTCGGGCCGTCGGGCTCGGGGAAGTCCACCCTGATGCACATTCTCGGCTGCCTCGATACGCCCACTTCAGGCACCTATCGCCTGGCCGGCGAGCAAGTGAGCGCCATGAGCGAAGGGGCGTTGGCCGAGGTGCGTAACCGGCGCATCGGCTTCGTCTTCCAGCAGTTCAACCTCCTGGCCTCCCTGTCGGCCTGGCAGAACGTGGAGTTGCCTCTCGCCTATGCCGGCGTGCACCGGGCCGAGCGCCGGGACCTGGCCATGGCCGCCCTGGGAAGGGTGGGCCTGGCCAGCCGGGTGCACCACCGGCCCGGAGAGCTCTCCGGCGGCCAGCAGCAGCGGGTGGCGGTGGCCCGGGCGCTGGTGACCGAGCCCGACTTGATACTGGCCGACGAGCCCACGGGAAACCTGGACTCGGTCTCGGCTGGCGACGTGCTCAGCCTCATGGATGAGCTGCACGAGGCCGGGCGCACCCTGGTGCTGATCACGCACGACGTGGGGGTGGCCTCGGCGTCGGGGCGGGTTCTCGGCATCCACGACGGACTCGTCACCGAGAATGACGACCGCTACCTGGAGCATGTGCGATGAGCTGGTGGGAGACGCTGCGCACGGGACTCGGCGGCGTGCGCACCCATCGCCTGCGCTCGGCCCTGACCGTACTCGGAATCCTGATCGGCATCGCGGCCGTCATCCTCACCGTGGGACTCGGCGAGGGAGCCCAGGCCCAGGTGAGCTCCGAGATCACCGCGCTGGGCACCAACCTGTTGACCATCTCTCCGGGGAGCTCCACGTCGACCGCCGGGATCCGCGGCGGCTTCGGGACGGCATCCACTCTCACCATGGCCGACGTGTCGGCGCTGTCGTCCAGGACGGTGGCGCCCGACATCCGGGCCGTGGCCCCGATCACGTCGGCGGCCGAGAGCCTCACCGCGGGGAGCAGCAATTGGACGACCACCGTCCAGGGCTCGACTCCGACATGGCTCACCGTGCGCGGAAGATCCCTGGCCCAGGGTCGCTTCATTGACAACCAGGATGTGACCGACCACGGGGCCGTCGCCGTCCTCGGCGCCACCACCGCCTCAGAGTTGTTCAGCCGCTCCGACCCGTTGGGACAGTCGGTCACCGTGGGTGGGGTGCCCCTGACCGTGATCGGCGTCCTCACCTCAACGGGTTCTTCGTCATCGGGCTCGACCAACCAGGACGACCTCATGGTCATCCCCATCACGACCGGTGCCGAGCGCATCTTCGGCGGCACCAGCCGCAATTCCCTCAGCTCCATCATCGTCCAGGCCCGATCGGGACCGGACCTGACGGCGGCCTACCAGGAAGCGGACCACGAGCTCCTGGCCCTGCACGGCATCACTCAGGCGGCCAACGCCGACTTCACCATCACCTCGTCGCAGTCCTTGCTCTCGACGGCCACATCGGTCGACCGGACGCTGACCATCCTGCTCGGGGGCGTGGCCGGCATCTCCCTGCTGGTCGGAGGTATCGGCGTCATGAACATCATGCTGGTCTCGGTCACCGAGCGGATCCGCGAGATCGGCTTGCGCAAGGCCCTCGGGGCGACACCTCGCCTGATCCGTCGCCAGTTCCTGGTGGAGGCCTCCGTCCTCGGATTGATCGGCGGCGCTCTCGGCGCCCTTCTCGGCATCATCGGCGCCAAGTTCCTGCCCGGAGTGGTGGGCAATCCCATCACCATCAGTGGGCCGGCCACCGCCTTGGCCCTGCTCGTCGCCCTGTGCATCGGAGTGGTGTTCGGTGTCTACCCGGCCAGCCGCGCCGCCCACCTGGCACCCATCGACGCCTTGAGGAGCGAGTGAATGACCACGAAGGGAAGGAACGCAATGGATGACGTGACCTGCAGGGCCCGCACCAACCGGCGCCGGGGACGCCGTATCGGGGCCGCCCTCTCCGGACTGGCGGCCGTGACGGTCCTTGGTACCACCGCGGGCGCCGCCACGCCGGCCGGTGGGCCCCGCGGCTTTGCCAGCGGAAGTGTGGCGTCCCTCGGCGGCTCCGCCATGGAGGTGCAGAACCCGGCCTCCGGCCAGACCACGGTCGGCTGGACGGCGACCACCGCCTTCTCCAAGACGGTCAGCGAGACGGTCACCTCGCTGGCCATCGGTGACTGCGTCACCGTGGTTGGCAGCCCCGCCAAGAAGTCCAAGACCACCATCGCCGCCCGTTCCGTCTCCGTCAGCCCCCCTGCCGCGGGTGGCCTGTGCAACGGGACTGGGCCGGCCGGTCGCCCCGTAGGTATCAGGGGCGGTGCCCCGGGGTCCGGAACGGTCCGGGTCGGGGGTGGATTCGGTGGCGGGAGCGGTGGGCCTCCGTCCTTCCGCAGCGTCGGAGGAGGTGGCCCGGGCCGCCGCGCCTTCCCGGGTGGAACGTTCTCCTTCGCCAGCGGCAAGGTCAGCGCGGTCGCCGGGTCGACCTTCACGGTCACCGGGGTGGTCGCCACCCCGTCCGTATTCTCCACGTCCTCCCGGTCCACCAAGGCGGGCAAGAACAAGGTCCCGGCCAAGCCGAAGGCCCAGCAGCTCAAGATCACCACCTCGAGCTCCACCACGGTGACGCAGACGCTCACCACTACGGCCGCGGCCGTGGCCGTGGGCGACTGCGTGTCCGCCTTCGGGGCGGCGGCCAGCAACGGCACGGTGACCGCCGATTCGGTGCACATCACTTCGACCGGAGGGTCCACATGCGCGGCCGGGTTCGGCGGAGGTGGACCCTTCGGCGGGCGCTCTGGCGGTGGCGGTGCCTGATCCCACGGATCGCTTCCGGCGCAGCGCCGGGAGCCGGCGCCGCGTCATCGGCGCGGCGCTCGTGGCGGCGGCGTTGCTGGCCGCCGGTGCGACCGCCTGGGCGCTGTCCGGCACGGGGATCACGGGCTACCGCATGGGCCAGGTGGTGCTGGCCTCGGTGTCCCAGTCCCTCACCGTGGTGGGGACCGTCGAACCGGTCAGCGATGCGTCGGCTGCCTTCCAGGTCTCGGGCAAGGTCGCCACGGTGACGGCGGCCGTGGGTCAACAGGTGTCGGCCGGGCAGTCACTGGCGACACTGGGGACCACCGCCCTGAGCGAGACCGTGTCCGCCGATGGGTTGACCGTGACCGCGGACCAAGCGAAGTTGGCCCAGGACGAGGCCAGCCAGACGGCCCCGGCAGCAACGGGCAGCACGACGACGACGAGCACCGTTCCGAGCTCCCGCGGTGGATCAGGCGGGCCCGGTGGAACGAGCGCGGCCCCCATCACCCAGGACCAGAACACCTTGACCAACGATCAGGCCAAGACGGCATCGGACCAACAACAAGAAGCCGCTGACCTGGCCCAGGCGGAGTCGAACTGCGGTACCTCGACCACCAGCTCGACCACCACCACCTCGACCACCACTCCCAGCGACTGTGCTGCGGAATTCCAGCAGGTGGCGATCGACCAGCAGAGGGTGTCGGGCGATCAGGGCACGGTGGCCCATGACGAGCTGTCCCTGTCCCAGGACCTGGCGACGGAGGCATCGGCGGGAAGCTCGAGTGGGAACCCCAGCTCCCCGCCCACTTCCAGCACGACCACCACGGCGGCGGGCGCGAACAGCGCCGGTTCCGCCGCCAAGGGCGGGGCCGGGTCATCGGGCGGGGGCGCTTCGGCGGCCGTCAGCTCACCTGAGCAGATCGCGGCGGACCAGGCGGCCATCGACTCGGCGGATGCCAATCTGATCGTGGCCCAGCAGTCGTTGAATGAGGCGCAACTGAGCAGCCCGATCAACGGCACCATCGCCTCGGTCGGCATCAACGTGGGTGACACCGTCAGTGCCGGTTCGGGCACCGAGGTCATCGTGATCGTGGGGACCCAGGCGTTCCAGGTGGTCGGCACCCTCACGAGCACGCAGGTCTCATCGGTCAAGGTCGGTCAGCCGGCGACCGTGGAGGTGGACGGTGTCGGTGCCGCCATTCCGGGTATCGTGTCCCAGGTGGGTCCGGTCCAGTCGAGCAGCACGGGCTACAGCTACCCGGTCGTGGTGGCGCTCCCCTCCTCGGCCACCGGTCTCTTCCAGGGCTCGTCGGCCAACGTCCTCATTGCCACCGGCAAGGTCAGCGATGTCCTCGCCGTGCCCACGTCGGCCGTCCAGACCGCCCAAACGATCTCCTATGTGGAGACCGTGTCGGGTGGCATCCTGGCCCGCAGAGCGATCAAGGTCGGCATGGTGGGCGGGGTGTACACCCAGGTGCTGTCCGGATTGCGGCGGGGCGACAGTGTGGTGCTGGCTGACTTCGCGCTCGCCGTCCCTTCGTCCAACACGAACACCTTCGGAGGAGGCTTCGGTGGCGGTTTCAGGGGTGCCGGGATCCGCGTGGCGCGCGTCCCCGGCGGAGGCGGTGCCGGCGGTGCCGTCGCAGTCCCCGGAGGCTGAGCTGCTCCCCCGGCGCCGCCTGCCGATGCCGACGACCTGGCGCCGCGGCGGCACCGTACAACGCCTTCTTCGCTCCCCGCTCAGGTACGGTGAGGCGGTGGAACGATCCCTCTCGCCGCGATGAGCGAGCCCGAGGAGACCGCCATCGACGTGGTGATTGAGATCCCCACGGGCAGCCGCAACAAGTACGAGTACGACCACGAGAACCACGTCATCCGCCTGGATCGCCGGCTCTTCACGGCCACCACATACCCGGCCGACTACGGCTTCGTGCCCGACACCCTGTCGGCGGACGGCGATCCTCTCGACGCCCTGGTGCTGGTGGCAGACCCGACCTTCCCGGGTTGCGTGGTGCGGGCCCGCATCCTCGGGGTGTTCTTCATGCGCGACGAGGCCGGCCCTGATGCCAAGCTCCTGACCGTCCTGGAGCACGATCCGCAGTGGGACGGGGTTCAGGACATCGACGACCTGCCGCCCCACCTGCTGAATGAGATCAGCCACTTCTTCAGCATCTACAAGGACTTGGAGCCGGAGAAGTCGACCGAGGTGATGGGCTTCGAGAACCGGGCGGCCGCCATCGGGGAGCTCCGGGCGTCCCGCGAGGCCTTCCGCCGACACGAACGCAAAGCCTAGGAAAGAGGAGATGGGGCATGCCGTACCCGCGTGAAGAAGTGCAGGCGACCGTGGACCGCTACCACGAGTTGCGGCGGCGCATCGACGAGGGTTTGGAACCAGACGCCTTCGGGGCCCTGGCCGACTTCTACACCGAGGACGCCGTCTACATCGACGGGGCCTGGGGGCGCCTGCAAGGGCGCCAGGTCATCGCCCGGTGGCTGGTTGACTCCATGGTGGGCATGGAGGACTGGAAGTTCCCCATTGAGTTCACCGCCATTGAGGGAAACGACGTGGTGGTCAAGTGGACCCAGATCATGCCGCGCACCCGTCCTGACGGGACGCCGTACCGCCAGTCGGGGTATTCACGCCTGATCTACGCCGGTGACGGCAAGTTCTCCTACGAGGAGGACACTTACAACATGGTCCACGTGCTGGAGGACGTCGAGGCCAGCGGCTGGCAGCCCGACGGGCCGATGAACTACCCCCCGGCCCATCCCGACCGCAACTTCGACATTCCCGTTTAGCCGGTGCCACCGGTGTTGCCGAATCCGGGGAAGCCCCCGGCGCCCAATCCGTTGGGGTTCGACTGGCTCCCCGAGGCCTGCTGCTGGGCCTGGGCCTGGGATTCCAGCGTCACCGCCGTGGTGCGTTTGCTGTCGCCCACGTAGTAGACGACGTTGACGGTCTGGCCGGGTTTGTCCTTCTGGATGGCGCTCTGCAGGGTCTCGGCCGACGTGACGGTCGTGCCATCGATGGCAACGATGATGTCGCCCTGCTGGAGACCGGCCTTGGCGGCCGGCGAACCCGAGATCACGGTCAGCACCACGACCCCGGCCGTCGGCGTGAATCCGTACTGCTGGCGCAGGGCCGGCGTCAACGTCGTGATGTCGACGCCGAGGTAGCCGCCGCCATTGGCTGCCTGACCACCCTTCTGCAATTCGGGGAGGAGCGCCTCGACCTGGGCGATGGGGATGGCGAATCCGATGTTCTGGGTGTTCGTCCCGTCATTCGACGTCCCGGCCACGGCGGTGTTCATGCCTATGACCTGAGCGGCGGTGTCGATGAGAGGACCGCCCGAGTTGCCCGGGTTGATGGCCGCGTCGGTCTGAATGAGGTTCTGCAGGTTCTCCGAGGCCGTCCCCGTCCCGCCCGCGGTCACGGACCGTCCGAGCGCCGAGACGATCCCCTGGGTCACGGTCGGTGTCCCTGCGGCCAGCCCCAGTGCATTGCCGATGGCTACCACGGCGTCACCCACCTGTGTCTTGGCCGAGCTGCCGAAGGTCACCGTCGGCAGGTTGGTCGCGTTGTTGATCTTCAAGAGCGCGATGTCCTTGGTGGTGTCGTAGCCGATGAGCGTGGCCGGGTCGGACTTGGTCTGCCCGTACTCGGTCACGCTGATGGAGCCGGTGTTGCCCCCCTGGGTGAACAATTCGATCACGTGATTGTTGGTGACCACCTCGCCGTTGGAGGTGACGATCATCCCCGTGCCCTGGTCTTCGTTGCCGCCCGACTTGACATCAATGGAGACGACGGCTGGCACGACCTTCTTGACCAGTTGGGGGATGGTGACGTTCCCGCTGAGCACCGCCGCCCCCGGGGCCGAGTTGCTCTCGTGGATGGTCACACTGTTGCCGGAGCCGTTGCTGTTGTGGTCGGCGATGGCGGTGACCCCGGCACCCACTCCGGCACCGATGACGGCCCCCACCAGCGCGGCCAGCGCGGCCACGCCGAACCAGGATCGTCCCTTCCCAGCCCCCGAAGTGCCCGAATCAGGGGAGTGGGCCATCGACCCGGGGAGGGGTGGTGGGAAGGCAGCACCGGCGCCGGGGGCATTCCCCGGTGGTGGGTAGGCGAAGGGCACCGACGCCGGCGCAGTGGAGGCGTCGGTGGGGGGAAGCGGCCACACGGGCGGCAACGGCGGCGCGGGCGGCTCCGGGGCCTCTGGCACCTGCGGTGACTCCTCGGTGCCGTCACTCATGTGCAACCTCCTGAAGAAGACGGGTCCCCCGTGCCCCCTTGCGGTGGCGGCTCACACGGGCACGGTCCAGTGCTCGTGGCGGGCGCTGGGACATGTTACGGGATGCGAGGTGCGTGCAGGCTTCGGGTCATGGTTGCCCGGCGGGGCACCGGTGCCGGGCGAGGTAGCGTGTCCGCCGCATGTCTCGCCGCATCGATATCGAATTGACCAGCCGGCTAGGGGACGGGACCTGGACCTGGCGCGCCGCTGGGGCCCGCCACCCGAAAGGCACCCTGGACGGTGCCCTGGTCCCGGCGGGCGAGGCGGTCGGTGCCGTGTTGAGGGCTGACGTGGAGATCGGTTTGGAGGGGATTGCGGTCCTGGGGCTGACCTCGGCCAAGCCGGCCCGTTCACCGGACATGGTGGAGGGCCGCATTGAGGTCCAGGGGACGCCCAAGCGGGCCCCCGACGTCTCGTTGATCCTGGCTCCGGGCTCCGCCAAGCGCTCACGGCGGGGGGACGACGAGGAGCCCCGCCCCCAACGGAAGGGTGGTGCCCGTCGTGGTGCCGGACCGGGCAAGGAGCGGGGTGAGGGTGCTGACCGCGGCCAACGGGGCGAGCGCACCCCCGCCGGCGGGGGGTCCCGCCGGCCCGCGAGCCGACGGCCTGGTGAGGGTGCTGACCGCGGCCAACGGGGCGAACGGCCGGTCACCCCCACGTCCACGGTGCATCGCAATGCCATGTTGGCCACGCTCCGACCTGAGCAGATCCCGGTGGCCGAGCAACTGCTGCGCGGCGGACTGCATGCGGTGCGCCAGGCGATCGATGCGCAGAATACGGCGGCCCGGGCTTCGGGGAAGCCTGGGGCATCGACCGACGCCCTCCTGGCCATGGCCGATGAGCTGCTGCCGGCCGTGCGCCTGGCGGATTGGAAGGACCGCGCCAGTGCGGCACAGGGTGCGGGCAAGGACTACCGCCTCCGCGAGTTGCGGGCGGTCGTCACTGCCTCGCGCACCGTCAATCTGGATGAGGACGGGCGGGCCCTGGCCAAGTCCCTCCACGAGTCACTCGCGCAGCGGACCACCGCGCTGCACGACGAATGGCTGGCGCGCATCACCAACGCGCTGGACGACGGGCGTGTGCAACAGGCGGTGGAGGCCTCCATACGCCCGCCGGAGCCCGGCACCCGTTGCCCTGCCGAGCTGGCCGTGCGCCTGGCCGCTGCGGCCGGGGAGGCCATGACCGCCGAATTGCCCCCCACCGAATGGATGCGCCTACTGGACACGGTGGTCGCCTCACCGGTGCGCCGCACGGTCAAGCCGGCCGGCATCCCGGCCGACGAGGTGGCGCGCCAGGCGGCCCGTCATGCCTCGGGATCGGTGCCGGCATTGGCCAAAATGCTGGGTTTGCGCATCCCTCCCCCGCCACCGCGGGTCAACACCGAGCGGCGCTTCAGTCCAACCGGCGGTTGAGGGTGAGCAGCCGGGCGGTGAAGCCAGCCGCCTCCAGACGCTGCTTGGTGGAGCGGTCACCCGGAAGGGCCAGGGCGTCCACGTCGGCGCATCGGGCGGCTGCGCACCAGGAGAGGGCCGCCGCGAGGAGCGCGGCGCCCACACCGACGCCTCGGGCGCCGGTCTCCACGTAGCAGCACTCAATGCGCCCGCTCACCGTGCCGGTTCCGGGGCGGGAGAACGAACTGACCGCCAGTATCCCCACGACCGCCTGCGCGAACTGGCCCACGTAGACGGCGGTGGACGACCCCGGTGCCATCCACCGGTCCAGGAGTCCCTCGGCGGTTGCTTGACCGGCCAGGATGGCGCCACCCCGCAGGGTGGCCAACTCCGCCAGCGCGCTGGTCAGGAGCAACAAACAGGCAGGTCGGTCGTCGGCGCCGGCCAGGCGTGCCTCCTCCACTGCGCCTACTCGGAGGCGGATGACGCCGGTGACTCGTCGAGGAGCTGGCTGGCGCGGTTGAGAATGGTGCGACGGTTCCGGTGCGAGGATTCGTGGCGTTGCACGGCGCGGAGCTCGTCAGGACCGAGGCTCTCCAGGCGGCGCACCACCTGGGAGGCGCTGAGCGTCGCGTAGTCGGCCAGGGCCCCGTTCACGATGGCTTGCGCGCCCGGATCAGGTGCCGGCTTGGGCGAAGGCGCCGGAGCTGCCGCTGTCCTGGTAGCCGGACCGGGTGCCGCGGCCGTGGGGGCAGGTTCGGCGGCCGGGCGGTTCAGGAGATTGCCCAGGCGCTGCGACGCCTCGCTCCGTCCCTGGGCGACGAAGAATTGGCCCACCACGCGGGCGTTGGAGATTTCGGACTCCACCCGCTGGCGCCCCTTGGAGATGAGGCCGGGCAGGTCCTCGGCCACGGTCAAGACCACTCCCATTGGCGCGAAGACAATGAGATCAAGCACTCGGCGGAGGGGATCGGGAGCCTCCGCCTCTTCGCCCGATCCCGCGTTCTCAGACACAGTCCCGACACAGCATCTTCTTTTTGTCGGCGAGCTGGCTCGGATGTTTGACCAGGAAACACGAACGGCAGACGAATTCGTCGGGCTGTTTGGGCAGGACCCGCTCGTTGCCTTCTGTCTTGTCCTCCTGATCGGTTGCCTCCTCGTCCTCCGGCTCGTCCTCCACCACGAGGCGCTCCTTGAGGATGACGTCCAAGCTGGCTTCGACGTCCTCATCGTCGGGCTCTTCCTCGTCCTCTTCGTCTTCGACATCGCCCGAACGCTCCACCACCGCTGCCGGCGAAGCGGTCAGAATTTCGGCGACCTCGACCTCCACCTCGTCGTCATCGTCGTCGAGGACGGCCACATCGACGTCGTCATCGAGGGGGTCGACATCAATGTCCTCAATCCCCTCAAGAGCGTCCTCATCGAGCTCGACGTCAAGGTCGTCTTCATCGAGGACGTCGCTTTCGAGGGCGTCATCCTCCTCCAGAGCGGGGCTCGGAACTTCGATATCTTCGGGAACTTTCTTCTTCTTGGTCGCCATGTGCCGCCGGAGCATAGACGGTTGCCGGGCCAGTTCAACCGCTTCGGGGAAGGCTTTGGCAGGAGGCGCAGACGGCAGGGGCAGGCGGCGGGCCCTGGGGTCTTTGGCACCATTTCACCCGGCCCAATGCACAGGCCAGGAAAAACGTTCTCTACTCAACCCCCAGGGCCAACCTCCGCCTCTCACAGCATCCCCCCCTCAGGCGCTAGCAGCGACGGGGAAGTCGCTTCCATTGGGGCGTAAGGGACTGCGCCGTACCTTAGGCAAGGCGGGGGTGGTTCCGTCAAGGAGCTGTGATCCCCTGTCACCAGGGAAGATGAAGAGAACTCCTGGTCAGCGCGTTGAAGATTTTTCCTTCCGCCGCTGCTCGGCCCGGCGTTCCGCGTCGAGTCGCTCCAAGTCGGTCGCTCCGTGGTCCACGAAGGTCATGGCCTCGGCCACGGCGCGGTGCCCTGCGTCCTCTGCGATGGCACGGTGCATCTGCTGAGCCACCCTCCGGTATGCCGGATGTCCCTGCGGGCCCGAGCGCAGCTCAATGAGGTGCATGGCCTCGCGCGCGTTGCATTGCATGACGTAGCGGATCCGATGGGCCAGCGCGACGGCGTAGGAAGACTCTTCGGGGTATTGCGGCAGGAGGGCGCGGTACAGATCCTCGGCCCGGCCCACCGCCTCGTCGTAGCGACCTCCCAGTCCGGCCTCGGCCACCAGTGCGGGCATGTCGTAGCCGAGACCGATGCCCAGCCGTTGCCACTCCATGGTCAGCATGCGATGGCGCTGGAGGTCGCGGAAGGCGCCGTAATCGGTGACCAGTTCGAAGCGGTAGTCGGTGCGTTCGAAGGCGCGTCCCGGCCGGTGCCGGCGGTTGCGCCGCTCCCCCACGTAGGCTCGCAACAGGGCCACGCGATCGTCATGGCTGAGGAGGCGGACCCGCTCAGTGGCCCGCTCCTCGGAACACTTGAGGTGGGAGAAGCACGCGGCGGCCAGGATCTTCTCCTCGCCGTCGGGGTCGAAGTCGAGGAGCCTCACTTCGGGCTCGCGTGCGGGCTCCACCGGCCCACCACCGGCGTCAGGATCCCAGTCAGGCCACAGGCGGGCCAGGAGGCGGGCGGTCTCCGCTCTGGTCGAGGCCAGGTAGGCGGTCCACTCTCCTCCCCGGGCGGGGACGTCGACCCGCTGGAGAAAGGACGGGATGACCTTACGCAGCTCGACCAGCATCATGTCGGCGTAGCTGCGCGCCTCAGGCAGCGGGTGCGCCCTCATGCGGAGCAGCAGTTGCTCATAGGACTGCCCGGTGCCGTACAGGCCGATGTTCGAGAGCGACGCGGCGGGCAGGAGTCCCCGGAGCGCATCCAGCGCCTTGGCCCGGGTGGCCTGGCGGTAGACGAAGTCACTGTCGCCGGCCTGCTGGGGGAATTGGCGACCGACCCATGTCTGAAGAATGGGCAGGAGCTCACCGTAGGTGTCGAAGACACGGTCCATGTCGCCGACGTAGCGGGCACCGTAGGGAGAGTCCAGGAGCTCGGGCGGGCGGAAGTAGCGGTAGTGCCCGTTGTCCAGGCGTTGGTTGTAGGCGATGTACCGGGTCGACTGCTCAAGGTAGGACATGAGCCGACCCCACTCCAGCACCTTGGAGAGAATGTTGGACGACTGCTCACAGGCCAGGTGGACGCCACCCAGCTGGGCCACCGAGTCGTCTCCGTACTCGACGAACACTTTCTCGTAGAGCTGCTCGGCCCGCTGGAGGCCCACGGTGGCGTCCACCGACGCATCACCGGAGATGTCGAGGTCGCCGACGAACTCGTCGAGGAAGAGGCGGCGCAAGCTCTTGGGCGAGCGCGAGTAGCGGGCGAAGAGGGCTCCCTTGACCACTTCCGGCAGGTTGACCAGGGCAAAGACCGGAAGATCCAGGTTGGTCACGTACCGGCGGAGGATGGCCTGCTCGTCCGCGGTGAAGCGCTCTTCAAGGTAGGGGAACATGCCCGGTCAACCTTAGAACGGAGGCGGAGAGCCGGACGCGGATGGGTCACATGGTGGGCAAACCACCCGCCACCACACCGCGCAGCAGGAAGCCGACGGCCTCCCGGGCCGCTCCGGCCGTGCCCGGATCGGCGGCCGCGTAGGCCACCTGCTGGACCAGGTCCGCCACCGACTTCACCGTCCGCACGAAGTCGCCCGGAGCCATCTCCCCGACGTCACGGGCGGCGACGCCGAGCGCGGTGGAGAATGAGGCGCCCCGGGCCCACGAGGTGACCGCGGTGGACAGGCCCGCCGATGGTTGACGGGTCCGCGGCACCAGATGGGACTCCTCAACCAGACGGACCCGCTCGGCTGCCTCGGCGACGGCGTCACACCGCCACCCCAGATCCGCGACCCTCTTGTCGCCCAACCGGTCCGCCACGCCCTGGCGGCGCTGGCCCCGTCGCGGCGGGTGCCCTCGACCACCTCCGGGCAGGCGCCGGGCCCTGCGGGGCTCGAAGACGAGCGCCGAGAGCACCCCCGCCAGAACCGCCGGCTCGGCACCGGAGAGCACGTCGCTGGCCAGGGTCTCGGCCACCAGGAGGTCGGACTCGTGGTAGATCCGCTCCAGTCGCCGCCCGGCCGGGGTCAGGGTCCAACCGTCGACGTAGCCCAATTCTTCCAGGACGGCCACCCGGTGGCTGAGCTGGCGCGAGAGGAGGTCGGGCCGACGGGCCTGCCACTGCGCGAACGATCGGTGCAAGACCTCGTTGGCGGTGGCCTGGTCGAAACGGGACACCAGGTTGACCGCCAGGTTGTACGTCGGCCGGAAGGTGGAGCGCAGATCCGGCGGCGCTGCGGAGGCCACGCGGGCGGCCTCGGCGAAGGTGATCTCGCTGGACCACTCCACAATGGCGTGGCCCACCTCGTCCAGGCCACGGCGACCGGCGCGCCCGGTGAGCTGGAGGTACTCGCCCGAGGTCAGGGTGGCCCGGCCGGACCCTCCGTACTTGGTGAAACGCTCAATGACCACCGAGCGGGCGGGCATGTTGATGCCCAGGGAGAGGGTTTCGGTGGCGAAGACAACCTTGAGCAGCCCGGCGGAGAAGCACTCCTCCACCGTCTCGCGGAACACCGGGACCAGCCCGGCATGGTGAGCCGCCACCCCGCACCCGAGACCCTCGACCCACTCGTCATAGGCCAGCACGTCGAGATCGTCGTCGCCCAGGGACTCGACCCGACCTTCGGCAATCTGGCGGATGGTGGCCCGCTCATCGGCATCCGTGAGCCGGACCCCGTCGCGCACCACCTGGCGCACCGCCTCATCGCATGTGGCACGGCTGAAGATGAAGACGATGGCCGGGAGCATCTCCCGGGCGTGGAGCTCACGGATCAGCTCGGTCCGCAGGGGTGCCCGGTAGGGCAGGCGGGGTCCCCGGCCCCGCGGCTGCCAGTGCGCCGGCCGGCCCTGCGTGGCCCGGCGGATGGCCTGGTCGATGCGCAGCCCTTCGGCGGCCGGCTTGCCGCCGGACAGCAGCAAAGGAAGCAGCAGGGTCTCCTCACCCTCGCGGCGGTGGACCGCGAAGTGGTTGCGCAAGACGATGGGACGCTGGCGCTCGACAATCACGTCGGTGGCCCCGCGCACCGACCGCAGCCAGCTCCCGAGCTCGCCCGGATTGTTCACGGTGGCCGAGAGGCACACGAAACGGATCTCGGGAGGCGACAGGACGAGGACCTCCTCCCAGACACCGCCGCGGTACGGGTCCTGAATGAAGTGCACCTCGTCGAGGACGACGGTGTGCAGCCCCGCCAGGAGGTCGGACCCGGCCAGGAGCATGTTGCGCAGCACCTCGGTGGTCATCACCACCACCGGTGCCTGGGGGCGGATGGTGGTGTCACCCGTCAGCAGGCCCACGTGCTCCCGGCCGTAGGTGGACACCAGCTCCCCGTATTTCTGATTGGAGAGGGCCTTGAGGGGGGTGGTGTAGAAGGCTTTGCCTCCCGCCCCCAGGGCGCGGTGGACGGCGTAGGCGGCCACCAGGGTCTTGCCGGAACCGGTGGGGGCGGAGACGAGGACGGATCGGTCCGCCTCTAAGGAGCGGAAGGCATCCTGCTGGAACGTGTCGAGCGGGAACGGCAGCAGTGCCGCAAATGCCTCTCCCCCACCCGTCGCCTGGACGGGCCACGGGAACGTGCTCAACGGCCGAACAGCTTCCCGATGCCGATGGAGATGAAGTAGAAGACCACAAGCGGTATGGCCAGGGCCAGCATGGAGAACGGGTCCGAACTGGGCGTCGCCACGGCGGAGATCACGGTGATGATGATGATGGCCCAGCGCCACGAACGCAGGAGCCGGGCCGGAGTGACCACGCGTGCAAGTTGAAGGGAGACCAGCACCACGGGGAACTCAAAGGTCAGGCCGAACAGGGTCATCATCAACAGGATCAGGCCCAGGTACGGGATGGGGTTGTAGATGGCCTGAAGGTTGGGCCCGCCGACCGACCGTAACCAGCCGAGCGCGTGGGGCAAGGTGACGTAGGCCGTGGCCGCACCGGCCAGGAAGAGCACGAAGGCGGAGAAGACGAACGGTATGGCGTATTTGCGTTCCCGGGCCTGCAGCCCGGGTGTCACGAAGCGCCACAGCTCGTAGAGCATCACCGGGGACGCCATGACCAGGCCGCCGAACACCGCGATCTTCACCCGCAGGGAGAGGCCGTCCAACGGCGAGGTGACGAAGAGGTTGCAGCTGCCGTTGGAGGCGAAGAAAAGCGAGCCGTTCCCTCCCGGATGGTGGAGCCGGGAGGCGTCGACGTTGCACAGGGGGCGGATCAGGAAGTGCAGGATCGGCTCGTAGGCGATCACGGCCACGATCGACGCCAGCACGAAGGCGGCCACGCAGACGATCAGGCGGCGCCTGAGCTCGCCCAGGTGCTCGCCCAGGGTCATGTTGTCGGGCGACGGCTTCTCCTTGCGCTTGCCCGTGAACGGCAGGGTGACCATTGGCTCGCTCCCCGGTCAGTTCAGGCTGGGGTCACCGCTGGCGATGACCTCCGGCGGGCGCCCGGACGGGGTGGGGGGGATCGCCGACCCGGCAGCGGGGGTGCGGGGTGGCACGGCCGCCGCACCGTCGGCGGATCCTGTCGGAGCGTCCGCACCGGTCGCCTCGTCAAGAGGGGCCATGTTGGAGAGGTGGTTGAGGAGTGCGGAGGGCGAGCGGGCCAGGCGGGCGAGGTCCGAGGTGGACGGCAGGTCCGGGAGCGAGCTGCGCACCTCGGTCTCCATCCGGTGGCGGAATTCGTTGAGGGACCGCCAGGCCCCGCCGACCTGGCGCGCCACCTGGGGGAGCTTGTCGGGCCCGAGCAGGATGATGGCGACCACGCCGATGACGAGGAGCTTCGCGGGGTCCAGGTTGAGCATGTCCCCTCACTCTAGGGTGCCGTCAGAGCGACGCGATGAGGCGCTCGACCCGCTCATCGTGCGACTTGAAGGGGTCCTTCAGCAGGACGGTGCGCTGGGCCTGGTCGTTGAGCTTGAGGTGGACCCAATCGACCGTGAAGTCGCGGCGCCGTTCCTTGGCCCGCTTGACGAAGGCGCCCCGTAAGCGGGCCCGGGTGGTCTCAGGTGGCTGGGTCATCGCCTCGGTGATGGCCTCGTCGGTACACGTCCGATCGACCAGATCGCGCTTTTGCAGCTTGTAGTAGAGACCCCGGGAGCGGTCGACATCGTGGTACATGAGGTCGATCATGGCCACCTTCGGGTGTGAGAGGGGCACGTCGTGGCGGGCCCGCATCTCCTCCACCAGCCGGTACTTGGCCACCCAGTCGCACTCGCGAGACAGCGAGGTTGGGTCGGTCTCCAGACCCTTGAGGCAGTGCTCCCACATGCCGAGCGCGGTGTCCTCCTCGGGCGAGAGTCCTTTGTGGTCACGGAACTTCACTGCCCGCGCGAGGTACTCGGTCTGAATTTCGAGGGCAGTCATTTCGCGCCCGTTGGCCAGGCGGACCCGGCGCTGGCAGGTCATGTCGTGGCTGATCTCGCGGATGGCGCGAATGGGGTTCTCAAGAGTCAGGTCGCGCAGGACCGTCGAGGAGTCCTCCAGCATGGCCAGCAGGATGGAGGTGGTGCCGACCTTCAAGAAGGTGGCGTACTCGCTCATGTTGGAGTCGCCGACGATGACATGCAGGCGGCGGAAGCGCTCGGCATCGGCATGTGGCTCGTCGCGCGTGTTGATGATGGGCCGGCTACGCGTGGTGGCCGAGGAGACGCCTTCCCAGATGTGCTCGGCCCGCTGGCTGAGGCAGAAGACGGCGCCGCGGGCGGTCTGGAGCACCTTCCCCGCACCCGAGAAGATCTGCCGGGAGACGAGGAAGGGAATGAGCACCTCGGTGTAACGGTTGAAGTCGTCGTTGCGCTCGGTGAGATAGTTCTCGTGGCAGCCGTAGGAGTTGCCCACCGAGTCGGTGTTGTTCTTGAAGAGGTAGACCTCGCCCCGGATCCCCTCCTCGCGCAAACGGGCCTGGGCGCCGGTGACCAGCTGCGCCAGGATCCACTCCCCCGCCTTGTCGTGCACGACGACATCGTTGATCTTGTCGCACTCGGGTGTGGCGTACTCGGGGTGGCTGCCGACGTCGAGATACAGGCGGGCACCGTTCTCCAGGAAGACATTGGACGACCGCCCCCAGGAGACGACCCGGCGGAAGAGGTAGCGGGCGACCTCGTCGGGAGAGAGGCGACGCTGGCCGCGCAGGGTGAACGTGACCCCGTACTCGTTCTCGATCCCGAAGATTCGACGCTCCACCCTGGCCACCGTACAGCGGCCTATGCCAGGAGTTGTGCCAGCTCCTCCTCGCTGACGCGGCGGAAGGTGCGCCGCCCGTTGCCCCGGCTGAGCGTGGCCACCTCAAGATCACCGGCGCCCAGTGTCCGGTCCGGCCCGGCCAGCGCCTTGGTGGCTGCCTTGAGCGCGCCCGCCAGGTCCCAGTCGGTCTGCCAGGCCGCCGCCACCCGTTCGGTGATGGTCTCGGCGTCGCCCCCGAGGACGGCATAGTGCTCCTCATCGGTGATCGTGCCCTCGTAGGCGATGTGGTACATCTGATCGCCCTCGGTCCCCAGCTCGGCCACCAGGATCTCCACCTCGAGCGGTTTCATCTCATGGGTGAACACGTTGCCCAGATACTGCGCGTACAGATTGGCCAGCGACCGGGCGTCTACGTCCTCCCGGCTGTACGCGTAGCCCTTGGTGTCGGCGTGGCGCACGCCCGCCACGCGGAGCTGGTCGTACTCGTTGTACTTGCCCACGCCTCCGAAGGCGATGCGGTCGTAGATCTCGCTGATCTTGTGCAATGACCGGGAGGGGTTCTCGGCCACGATGGCGATGCCGGCGTCGTAGGTGGTGGCCACCAGTGAGCGTCCCCGGGCGATGCCCTTCTGGGCATATTCGGCCCGGTCCTTCATCACCTGCTCGGGCGCCACGTAGTAGGGCATCGTCATGGTGCGCGCTCCGCCTGCAGGCGGGCGATGAGGTCGCCGAAGCGCTCGGCCACCTCCTCGTCGGGCACCTGGCGGTACCCCTCGGCGTCGACCACGGCGATGACCGGGTAGATGCCGCGGACCAGGTCGGGACCGCCGGTGGCGGAATCCTCGTCCGCCGCGTCGTAGAGGGACTTAATGGCCAGGTTGAGCGCCTCGTCGAGCGGCAGGCCCTCGCGGAACCCGAGCTTGATGGTGCTGCGGGCGTCACGACCGCCCGAGCCAGTGGCCTGGAAGTCGGCATCTTCGTAATGGCCGCCGGTCACGTCGTAGTTGAAGATGCGCCCGATGCCGCGGGCGGTGTCGTACCCGGCGAAGAGTGGGACCACGGCCAGGCCCTGCATGGCCATGGGGAGGTGCTGACGCACCATTTGGGCCAGCTGGTTGGCCTTGCCCTCGAGCGAGAGCGTGGAGCCCTCCACTTTCTCGTAGTGCTCCAGCTGGACCTGAAAGATACGGACCATCTCAATGGCCATCCCGGCCGTGCCGGCGATGGCCACGGCGGAGAAGCGATCAGCCGGGAAGACCTTGTCCATGGCGTGGTGGGCGATGATGTTGCCCGCCGTGGCGCGGCGGTCACCCGCCATGATCACGCCGTCGGCATAGCGCAACGCCACCACCGTGGTGGCGTGGGTCACCGGGAAGGGGGGGGTCGTCTCACCGGCGCGTGCTGCCGCTTCGGAGCCGCCGGATGTCAGGCGCAGCAGCCCGACGAAGTCGGGTCCCGGATCGCTCTCCGGGGGGAAGAGGGGAAGCGCCACTGGTGCCTACTGCCCGCCCTTCTGCACGTAGTTGCGCACGAACTCCTCGGCGTTGTCCTCCAGGACCTCGTCGATCTCGTCGAGCAGGTCGTCCAGCTCGGCCTTGATCTTCTCGCCGCGCTCGGACGTGGCCGGTGCCGCATCGGCCAGTTCGGTCTCCGCCTCGGCTTTGGTGGCGCGCTCGGTCGTCGCACCCTTCCGCTTCTGTTCTTGTTCTGCCATCGTCCGTGCCCCCGTCCTTTAGGTGCGCTAGGAGTTAAGCCGATCCAACAGGTCTGCCGGGCCGGTGCTCTGGGCCAACAGCGCGCCCGTGTGCTCGGCTGTTCCCTTCAACGGATCCATCATAGGGACGCGCCGGAGGGGGTCGGTCCCGATGTCGAAGACGAGGGAGTCCCAGTTGGCCGTCACCACGGCATCGGGCCACCGGGCCAGGCACTTTCCGCGGAACCAGGCCCGGGTGCCCCGGGGGGGCTCACTCACGGCGTCCAGGATCTCAGCGGGCGCAATCAGGCGGCGCATGTCGAGGCGGGCGAAGATCGACTTGTCGTGGCGCAGGTCGTGGTACTGCAACGCCAGTGCGGCCAGGCGTGGGTCGCGCCAGCCGCAGGAGTGACGGTCCTGGTAGGCCAGCAGGAGCTGCTGCTTGGCCACCCAGTCCAACGTGTCGGCCAGGGCGGTGGGGTCAGACTCCAAGCCGCCCAGCACCTCCTCCCAGTGCTCCATCACGAGGGCACCCACACTGCCGTCGTCGCCCAGTGCAGCCAGGCCGTGCTCCTCGCCGTACTTGCGGGCGGCACCGAAGAGCTCCCACTGCAGCTCGAGCGCGGTGGCCGTGGTGCCGTCGCCCAGCGCCAGGGGGCGTGACAGCGACAGGTCGGCCGAGACCTGGTGCAGGGCGCGGACGGGGTCGGACAGGGAGAGGTCGCGGGTGGGCCCGGCATCATCCTCAATCATGGCCAGCACGATGGCGGTGGTCCCGACCTTCAAGAGGGTGGCGATTTCCGACAGGTTGGCGTCACCGACTATCACGTGCAGGCGGCGGAACCGCTTGGGATCTGCGTGCGGCTCGTCGCGGGTGTTGACGATGGGACGCTTGAGGGTCGTCTCTAGTCCGACGACCTCCTCGAAGAACTCGGCCCGCTGTGACAGCTGGAATTGCACTGCCTCGGCATCGAGCGCCGGCGTCTCGGTACCGACCTTGCCGGACCCGGTGAAGATCGTGCGCGAGACGAAGTGGGGCACCACTCCTTCGACCACCTTGGCGAAGGGCACCGACCGGTCCATCATGTAGTTCTCGTGGCAGCCATAGGAGTTGCCCTTGCCATCGGAGTTGTTCTTGTAGACGACGGGTGCCGGCTGATCGGGCATGCGCAGCGCGGCCGCGGCCATGGCCCGCCGCAGCACCTCCTCGCCGGCCTTGTCGTAGACGAGGCATTCCAGGGGGGTGAGGCACTCGGGACTCGAGTACTCAGGATGCGCGTGGTCAACGTAGAAGCGGGCGCCGTTGGTCAGGACGGTGTTGGCCAGATGGGTTTCGACCATCGGCGCCAGCGATCCCTCCCGGGCGAAGCCGCGGGCGTCGTTGCCCGGTGTCTCGTCCTCGAAGTCCCACCCGATCTGCTGCTCCTTCTCGGCGGCGTAGGCGTTGACGAGCACCGATGATGCCGCGATCGGGTTCTGCTCGGGTCCCGGGGACTGAATGCCGTACTCGGTCTCAATGCCGCAGACCTTTGTGGTGGCCACGCGTCGACCCTACAGCGAGCGCGGCGGCTACAGGTACTGCCCGGTGCCCACCCGCTCAATGGACCGGCCCCCGTGGACCTCACGGTCCTCGGTGAGCAGGGTGCGGACGTAGACGATGCGCTCACCCTTCTTGCCCGATATCCGGGCCCAGTCGTCGGGATTGGTGGTGTTGGGCAGATCCTCGTTCTCCTTGTACTCCTGCCGGATGGACTCAAGGAGGTCGGAGGTGCGGATGCCGCCGGAGTCACCGGCGATGACCCGCTTGATGGCCAGCTTCTTGGCCCGCCGCACGATGTTCTCAATCATGGCGCCCGAGGCGAAGTCGCGGTAGTAGAGAATCTCCTTGTCGCCGTTTTGGTAGGTGACCTCCAAGAAGCGGTTCTCGTCGTCCTCGCGGTACATCTCGCCCACGGTCTGCTCAATGACAGCCTGCACCGCCTTGCCGGCGTCGCCCCCGCCGAGACGCTTGACCTCACCGGCATCGAGGGGAAGGTCCGCGGTGAGGTAACGGCTGAAGATCTGGGCGGCCGCATCCTCGTTGGGCCGCTCGATCTTGATCTTCACGTCGAGGCGGCCGGGCCGCAGGATGGCCGGATCGATGAGGTCCTCCCGGTTGGAGGCGCCGATGACGATGACGTCGCGCAGGGACTCCACCCCGTCTATTTCGGCCAGCAGCTGGGGCACGATGGTGGATTCCATGTCCGAGCTGATGCCGGTGCCCCGGGTCCGGAAGAGGGACTCCATCTCGTCGAAGAAGACGATGACGGGCATCCCCTCGTCAGCCTTCTCGCGGGCCCGCTGGAAGACCTGCCTGATCTGGCGTTCGGTCTCCCCCACGTACTTGTTGAGGAGCTCGGGTCCCTTGATGTTCAGGAAGAAGCTGCGCACGTTCTCGTTGCCCGTCTTCTCGGCCACCTTTTTGGCCAGCGAGTTGGCCACCGCCTTGGCGATGAGCGTCTTGCCGCAGCCGGGCGGGCCGTACAGGAGGATGCCCTTGGGCGCCGGCAGCGAGTACTGGGCGAAGAGCTCGCGGTGCAGGTACGGCAGCTCCACGGCGTCGGTGATGGCCTCAATCTGGGTGTCGAGCCCACCGACGTCGGCATAGGTGACGTCGGGGACCTCTTCGAGTACGAGGTTCTCACTCTCCAGCTTGGGCAGCTTCTCAATGAGGAGTTGGGTCCGCACGTCCATCAGGAGGGCGTCGCCCGGGCGAAGCTTGGTGCCGAGCATCTCCTCGGACAGCTCGGCCACCCGCTCCTCGTCGGCCCGGGCGAAGACCACGCAGCGGCGCTTGTCCTCCAGTTGTTCCTTGAGGGTGACCACCTCGCCGGACAGCTCCCCGTCCCGGACGAGGACCACGTTGAGGCTCTCGTTGAGCACGACCTCGTTGCCCTTGCGGACGACGCCCGGGTCGATGTCAGGGTGCAGGCTGACGCGCATCTTCCGCCCACCGGAAAAGACGTCCACGGTTCCGTCCTCGTTGACGCCCAGGAACGTACCGTAGGCGGCCGGGGGCTGGGTGAGCTTCTCGACCTCCTCGCGCAGGGCGGCCAACTGCTCCTTGGCCTGCTGCAGAGTGAACGTCAGCTTTTCGTTCTGGGAGGTGGCGTGGGCCAGCTGGCCCTTCGACTCGAGAAGGCGCTCTTCGAGAGCCTGCACCCGGCCGGGGCTCTCCTGGAGCCGGCGCCGGAGCGCGTGGATTTCGTCCTCGGCGTCGGCGAGCTCTGTCCGCAGCGCCTCGGCCTGTGCAGCCACGTCGTCGGAGTCGGCGGTCATTGCAACTCACCCTAGCCCTGGCGGCCGACCGGATGGCCCCGACCTGGGTGCCCGGCCGCCGGCTGCGGGGCGACTATCATGGAGTGCCTGCGGGGAAGATTGACGGCGAGCACGGCGCCTCAGTACGGTCCCGGGGGCCGGTCGGGCGGGTCACGACAGGCACCAGGCAGACAGAGGAGCGAGACGACGACATGAAGGTCTGGATCGACCAGGATCTGTGCACAGGCGACGGGCTCTGTGAGGAGATCGCTCCGGCCGTTTTCACCCTCCTCGACGATGGTCTCGCCTATGTCAAGGAAGCCGACGCCGTCAAGAACGAGCCCGGCGGCTCGGCCGGGATGGCTGCCGTCCCGACCGACCTAGAGGATGCGGTGGTCGAGGCTTCCGAGGAGTGCCCCGGGGAGTGCATCTTCATAGAACGCGACTAGCGGCCCGGCGACGGGCATGGCTCAGCTGGCGCTCACGCGCCGTGCCGTGGTCAGGAATCCCGTGTGGCCGACCATGCGGTGGTCGGGACGCACCGAGCGGGCTTCCACGTGCCACGTCCGCCGCATGATCTCCTGCGTCTCGGAAAGGCCGAACGGCACACCGGGATCATCGAGCGCCTGGCGCAGGATTGCCGTCTGGTTGATGGTGGGCAGATAGGCCAGCAGGATCCCACCGGGCCGCAGGGCGCGTCCGGCGGCCTCAATCACCTTGTGGGGCTCGGGCATGTCCAGGAGGATGCGGTCGAGGTCGACCTCATCAATTCCGCCAGTGACGTCCCGGATCTCCACGCGGTACGCCGGGTCGGGCCCCAGGGCGGCCGTGACGTTGGCCAGGGCCCGTTCCGCGAAGTCCTCCCGGAGCTCGTAGCCCACCACGGTGGCCCCGGCGCGCAGGACCGTCATGGAAAGCGCGCCTGAGCCGACGCCGGCCTCCAGCACGCGCTGGCCGGGGCCGATGTCCGCCGCAATGAGGATGGCACCGAGGTCCTTGGGGTAGATCACCTGCGCACCCCGGGGCATCTTGAGCACTATGTCGCTGAGCGTCGGGCGCAGGACCAGGAACGTGCGGCCGGTCGAGCCGGTGACCTTGCGTCCTTCGTCCCCGCCGATGATGTCGTCGTGCGCCAGCACACCGGAGTGGGTGTGAAAGGTGGCGCCCGCCACCAGCGTGAGGAGGTAGCGGCGCTCCTTGGGATCGATGAGGAGAACGCGTTCCCCCGCCGCGAGGGCGTGGCGCACGGGCCTCAGGACACGTCGGCGGTGGTCGAGGAGGTCGGCGCGGTGGCCACGGCGCGGCCATCGCGCACCGTGATCAGCACCTGCTCGCCCGGCGACACGGTGAGGGTCGAGACCACACCGCCCTTGTCGCCCAAGGTGCGGCGCAGAACGAAGGCGGCGGCGGCGAAGAGGAACCAATACCAGTTGCCGGCGATGCCTCGGCGCACCCCGGCCCGCAGGAGGCGACGGAGGATCAGGTCCATCGCTAAAGGCGGCGGATCTCGACGAGGGCGGAGCGGCTGCGGCCACGACGGCGCCCGGCGAGGAAGGCCAGGGTGATCACCGCCAGTCCGATGGCTCCGGCCACTGCCAGCCCCTTCGGGGCGGCCGCCCGTGCGGTTGCCTCGCCCTCCCCCATGACCTGGGAGTAGGCCGCCTGCAGATCCTCCCGGGTGATGAGCCGTCCATTGCTCCCTGGCCGTGCCATCAGCTACTTCCTCCCTTTGTCCGTGTTGCGTCCGGTGTCGGGTCCGCCAGCTCGTCGCGGTGGGCCTTGACGGCGGGCAGCTTCCTGCGGGCCGGACCGGCGGTGATCCGCCAGGCGGCCACCCCGACCACCGACAGGCCGAGCGCCACCACAACTGCGTAGGGCGCCCAGGACCAGCTTCCCCGCAACGCCGTCCCTGTCTCCTGTTGCAGGAGGCGCAGAAGGCCCACGAGGAGAAGGAGGAAGCCGATGGCCAGAGCGAGCGAGCCGGCAACGCCCCAGGCCAGGAAGCGCCCCAGGCCCTTCAGTGGCTCAAGGGTCTCCTGTTTCAGGTAATCGATGGTCAGCTTGACGGCGTCATCGCCGGCGTGGCGCAAGCCGCCCAGGCCTTCGTCGGAGCTGGAGCGCAGTGGTCCCATGAGGCCCGCCATCCTGGTCGGTGCGCCGCATCCACGCAAACACCGGGTGCGGTCCGGTCAGGCCCGATCCTTGAACATGTACGTCGATGTGGCCCGGGCCACCAGGCGCTCGCCGGCCTGGCCGGGCACCTTGGCCGTCACGCTGGCCTCAACGAAGGCCACGCGCTTCCCCCCCGCCACCACCTCGGCCCTACAGGTGAGCTCGGCGTCGGTCGGGACCGCAGCCAGGAAGCTGATCTTCATTTCGGCGTTGGCGGCGAAGACCCGCCGTTCCCTCACATAGGTGACCGCGGCCGCCCCCATGGCCGAATCGGCGAATGCGCCGAGGAACCCTCCCTGCATGATCCCGGCCGGATTGGCGAAGCGCTCGTCGGCGGACATCCTCCAGGTCGAGCGGCCGGGCGTGGACTTGTCCAGGCAAGTCATGCCCAATGTGAGGTCGCTGTTCGGAGGCACCTGCATGCGCGAAGTCACCGGACGTGAGGATAGGTGAGCGGTTGGGTAGGGTTGGCCATGGCTCTCGATGCCCCGATCGCCCAGGATCGGGCCCTGGTCGAGCTCGGGATCAACGTGATCCGCGGGCTGGCCATGGACGCGCCCGAACAGGCCAACTCGGGCCACTCCGGCACGGCAATGGCGCTAGCCCCCTTGGCCCACGTGTTGTGGACGCGGATCATGCGCCACGATCCGAGTGATCCGGGGTGGCCCGACCGGGACCGCTTCGTCCTCTCGTGCGGCCACGCGTCAATTCTGCAGTACGCCATGCTCCATCTCACCGGCTACGACCTCTCAATGGAGGACCTGCGCCACTTCCGCCAGTGGGGCAGCCGGACGCCCGGGCACCCCGAGTACCGGCACACGCCCGGTATTGAGGTCACCACCGGCCCGCTGGGCCAGGGGATCGGCAACGCCGTGGGCATGGCCATCGCCGAGCGTGTCCTGCGGGCCCGCTTCGGCCCGGAGGTGTGCGACCACCGCACCTTCGTCATCGCCAGCGACGGGTGCCTCATGGAAGGTGTGTCCCATGAAGCCGCCTCCCTGGCCGGGCACCTCGGACTGGGCCGCCTCCTGGCCGTCTTCGACGACAACCACATCACCATTGACGGGCCGACCGAGCTGGCCTGTGACGACAACGCTCCCGAGCGCTTCGCGGCCTACGGCTGGCGGGTGCGCAACCTGGGCGAAATGGCCAACGACGTCGACGCCCTGGAGGCCGCCATCCGAGAGGCCCTGGACGTTCCGGCGGACGGACCCGATGCCAAGCCGACCCTGCTGGTGCTACGGAGCCATATCGGTTGGCCCTCGCCCAAATTGACCGACACCGCCGCCGCGCACGGCTCCCCGTTCGGGGCCGAGGAGATCCGGGTGACCAAGGAGATCCTGGGCCTGCCGCCCGAGGAGTCATTCTGGGTGCCCGAAGAGGTGCGCCGGTTCTACGCAGCCGAGGTGCACCGGGGGGCGCAGGATCGGGCCGCCTGGGAGGCCCGCTTGGCGGCGTGGAAGGGCGACCGCCTGTCCTGGGACGCCGCCCAGGCCGGCCGGGGCACTCCCGGTTGGGCCGACGCCCTCCCCACCTTCGAGGCCGGGACCAAGCTGGCCACCAGAGCGGCGATCAACCGGTGCATCAACGCCACCGCGGGCAGCCTGCCGGGACTGATGGCCGGATCGGCCGACCTCACCGGGAACAACGGGGTGGCCTTGGCGGTGGCCGAGCGGCAGACGGCGGCCACCCCGGGCGGCGCGCAGCTGCACTACGGCATCCGGGAGCACGGCATGGGCGCCGTCATGAACGGCATGGCCCTGCACGGCGGCCTGCTGCCCGTCGGTGGCACCTTCTTCGTCTTTTCCGACTACATGCGCCCGGCCGTGCGGCTGGCCGCGCTCTCGGGCGCCCATGTCATTTACTCGTGGACCCATGACTCCATCGGGTTGGGAGAGGACGGGCCCACCCATCAACCCGTCGAGCACCTGGCCTCGCTGCGGGCCATGCCCGGCCTGGCCCTCGTGCGCCCGGCCGACGCCAACGAGACGGCGCACGCCTGGCGCGCCGCGGTGGAGGCCGACGGGCCGGTGGGCCTGATCCTGACCCGTCAGGACGTCCCCGTCCTGGCCGAGACCGCGGCGGGCGCCGGGGCGGGCGTGGAGAAGGGCGGCTACGTCCTAGCTGATCCCACCGGCGCGCCACAGATCGTCCTGGTCGGCACCGGGAGCGAAGTCCAGCACTGCCTCGGGGCGGCCACCACGTTGGCCGGGATGGGCGTGGCGGCCCGGGTGGTCTCCCTGCCGTGCTGGGAGTGGTTCGAGGACCAGCCCGACAGTTACCGGGCCGACGTATTCCCGGTTGGGGTGCCGGTGCTCAGTATTGAGGCCGGCTCGACGTTCGGCTGGAGCCGTTATGCCGACGACTCCATCGGGCTGGACCGCTTCGGCGCCTCGGCACCGGGTGCCGTGGCCATGGAAGAGTTCGGGTTCACGGCGGCCCATGTGGTGGCGCGGGCCCAGGCACTGTTGGCGCAGTCAGCACGGCGAAAAAGGGAGCAGCGAACATGACCCGTCTCCACGACCTCTACGACATCGGTGGCCAGAGCCCCTGGCTCGACAACCTGCGCCGCGACTGGATCGAGAGCGGCCGGCTGGCTGAGCTGGTCTCCATGGGGGTGCGCGGCATCACGTCGAATCCCACCATCTTTGCCAATGCCATCAGCGGCCAGGACACCTACGACGAGCAATTTCGCGCCCTGATGAAGGACCACACCGTCGAGAGCGCCTACTGGGAGTTGGCCAGCACCGACGTCCGCGATGCCCTAGAGCTCCTACGGCCCATGTACGACGAGAGTGACAGGGAGGATGGCTTCGTGTCGCTGGAGGTTGCCCCCGCTCTGGCGCACGACACCGAGGGCACCGTGCGCGACGCCCTCAAGCTCCACGCCGAAATCGCCCAGCCCAATCTCCTGGTGAAGATCCCGGCCACCCGGGAAGGCGTGCCGGCGATTCAGCGCATGATCGCCCAGGGTCACAGCATCAACGTCACCCTGATTTTCGGTATCGACCGCTACGACGAGGTGATGGAGGCCTACCTGAGCGGACTTGAAGCGCTGGTGGAGGCCGGGAGGCAAGCCGAGCTGCCCCGCGTGGCCAGTGTGGCCTCCTTCTTCGTCAGCCGCGTCGACACCGAGATCGACCGCCGCCTCGACGCGCTGGCCGAAGGCGACCGGGGGGACGCGCTGGCGTTGCGGGGCAAGGCGGCCGTGGCGCAGGCCCAGGTGGCGTACCAGCACTTCCACCAGGCCTTCTCGGGCGACCGTTGGGAGGCCCTGCGGGCCCACGGGGCCCGGGTACAACGTCCCCTCTGGGCCTCGACCTCGACCAAGAACCCGGCGTATGCGGACCTCCTCTACGTGGACACGCTGATCGGCCCGGCTACGGTCAACACCATGCCCGACGGTACGCTGCGGGCCTTTGAGGAGCACGGCACGCTCGCCCGCACGGTCGACGCCGACCCCGAGGGTGCCGTCTCGGTGCTCCGGGAGCTTGCCGAGGCCGGGATCGACATGGCCGATGTGGAGCAGACTCTGGAGGACGAGGGCGTGCACTCGTTCTCCAAGTCCTTCGATGAGCTGCTGCAGTCGCTGAGCGAAAAGGCCGCCACATTCTGAGGCAACCGCGCGAAAGCCGGCACGGTTGGCGGGCAAGTCCGTGACAGAACGGCTAGCGAACAGGGAGGAACACGCATGAGGATCGGCATGATCGGACTGGGCAAGATGGGCGCCAACATGTCCGAGCGCCTGCTCCGGGGCGGACACGACGTGGTGGCTTTCGACCTCAGCCCCGAAGCGCGCCAGGCCGTCGCTTCCAAGGGCGCCGCATCGGCGGCCACGTTGGCCGAGTTCGTGGCACTGCTACCGGCGCCCCGGGCGGCCTGGGTTATGGTCCCGGCCGGCGAGGCGACCAACAGCACCATTGATGACCTGTCCGAGCACTTCGCGGCGGGAGACGTCATCGTCGACGGAGGGAACTCCAATTACAAGGAGGCCATTGAGATCGCGGCCCGACTGTCCAAGAAGGGCATCGGCTTTGTCGACGCGGGGACATCGGGTGGCGTGTGGGGTCTGACCGAGGGCTACTGCCTCATGGTCGGCGGCACCAAGGAGTCGGTGGCCGCGGTGGAGCCTGCCTTCCTGACCCTGGCCCCCGAGGGCGGCTATTCCCATGTGGGTCCAGTCGGCGCGGGCCACTTCGTCAAGATGGTGCACAACGGCATTGAGTACGGCCTCATGCAGGCCTACGCTGAAGGATTCGAGATCATGAGCGCGGCCGGCGAGTTCAGTCTCGACCTGCACGAGATCGCCTCCATCTGGTGCTACGGCTCCGTTGTGCGCAGCTGGCTCCTCGAACTGGCCGAGCGGGCGCTCCGCCCCGACGCCGGATTCGAGGGGATCCGAGGGGTGGTGGTGGATTCGGGCGAAGGTCGCTGGACTGCTCAGGAGGCAGTGGAGCGAGGTGTGCCGGCGCCTGTCATCCTCACCTCGCTCTTCACCCGGTTCGCCTCCCAACATGAGGACTCGTTCCAGCTGAAGCTCCTCTCCGCCTTGCGGAACCAGTTCGGGGGCCACGCGGTCACCCTCGAATCCGGTCAGCAGGGACTTGAGACCGGCACCCCCGCCCCGGGCTGAGTGATTACCCCGGTCAGCAACGTCGCCCGTGCCTTCGCCGGCGTGGTCGGCGACGCGTTCGCAGCCCGGACGGAGCCGCGGTTCGTGCTCGTCCTCTCGGGTGGCCCCACCGCCCGTGCCTGCTACGAGGAGCTGGCGACGTCGGACGCCATTGACTGGAGCCTGGTGGACGTCTTCATGGGTGACGAGCGGGTGGTGGATCCCGATGACGACGACGCCAATCAGCGCCTGGTGCGTGAGGCCTTGCTGGACCGGGTCGGCCCCGTGGGATCGTTCACGCCCATGCCCACCGTCGGGCCGGTGACCGACTGTGTGGCGGACTACCAGCGCACCATGTCCCGGCTCCTGGCCGGACCGGGCATCGACCTGATCCACCTGGGGCTCGGTCCTGATGGGCACGTGGCGTCCCTGTTCCCGGGTGCCCCGACCCTGCAGGCCGCACCGCACGAGCTGGTGGCGGCGACGAGCGACCCCAATGGCCGCAATCCCCATCCGCGCCTGACCCTGACCCTCCCGGCCATCAATGCGGCGCGCCTGGTGGTCTTCACCGTCGCCGGAGCGGCCAAGGCCGGGGCCCTGGCCGACGTGCGCCGGGGTGCGGATCTTCCGGCATCCCGGGTCCATGCCTGCAGGACGGTTTGGTTGGTAGACGACGCCGCGGCCGGCTCCGACCCGTAGATTGACGCTGATGCCTACCGATGCCGATCTCCTGCACGCGCCCCTGGACGACCTCATGGCCCTGGCCCGCGGCGTCCGCGAGGCGGCCCACGGCCGGCGCATCACGTTCTCGCCCAAGGTCTTCATTCCACTGACGATGCTCTGCCGGGACCGCTGCGGGTACTGCACCTTCGCCAAGGCACCTGCCCGGCTGACCTCCCCCTACCTGACCCCGGAGGAGGTGCTGGAGATCGCCCGGGCCGGGCACGACGCCGGTTGCTCCGAGGCACTGTTCACCCTGGGCGAGCGTCCGGAGCTGCGCTATCGGTTGGCGGCGCGGTGGCTGTCCGAGCACGGGTTCACCTCCACGGTCGACTACCTGGCCCACGCGTGCCGGCTGGTCGTAGAGGAGACCGGCCTCCTTCCTCACGCCAACGCCGGCGCACTCTACCCGAACGAGCTCCAACTGCTCCGGGGCGTCGCAGCCAGCCAGGGCACCATGATTGAGTCGCTGGCCCCGGACCTCGCCGCCCACCGGCGCGCCCCCGACAAGGAGCCGGCCCGCCGGCTGGCCACGCTCGAAGCGGCCGGAGAATTGGCGATCCCCTTCACCACCGGCATCCTGGTGGGCATCGGCGACGGCCGGGCCGGGCAACTGGCGGCACTGCGGGCCATTGCGGCTTCCCACGCCCGATGGGGGCACGTGCAAGAGGTCATTGTGCAGAACTTCCTGCCCAAGGTGGGAACGGCCATGGCCATGACCGAGCCATGTTCGCT
>Ga0307373_10002724_pt1 | contig 31560 bp, 23 predicted proteins | sample OX2MG_FD_202534 | JGI IMG/M metagenome (GOLD analysis project Ga0307373, IMG submission 202534) | Soil microbial communities from Risofladan, Vaasa, Finland - OX-2 | ecosystem: Environmental > Terrestrial > Soil > Coastal area > Acid sulfate soil | place: Finland: Risofladan, Vaasa | collected...
TCTGATTGCTCCTAAGGTCGTTCACCGCAGTAGCACTGGCAATCTTGTTGACCCTCTCCCTTGCGGCCGCGCTGCCGCAAAGGCCGGGAGCCCCAGTGCCGAACGCCTACGGCTCGAACGCGGCCCCGGCCTTCAATACCGGGATCAGCCTGGAGATTCACGTCGCCAACCAGTACGGAGTTCCGTACAACGCAAACGCCGTCGTAGAAGTGTTCCTCGTGGTCTCTTCAACCCCTCCCATGTCCTTGACGCTTGAGGCGAATGGGACGACCACCGATGGCTATTTCTTTGCTGGGAACTTGACGCAAGTTTCGACCTACTTTGTCCAAGTCTATACCAGCACAGGCGGGCAGGGTAACCAAACCGTGGCGATGACGAGCAACGCCGCTATCGTCAACATCGTGATTCCGAGCGCCCCTACGCCGACGCTTTCACTGGAGAACGTCGTGGTGAACGCGAGCGCCGCCACACCCGGAGCTCCCTTCTCTGTCACAGCGACCGTCGTGAACACGAGCAACTCAACGGCGTATGACGTCATACTCAATGTCAAACCTCCCGCACAGTTTTCCCTTCTCAACACTGGCTCGAGCATCGTGCTCGGGACCTTTACCCCCGGCGGAACCCGGGGAGTGACCATGTTGCTGAGCGTCTCCGGCGTGGCCGCGACCGCCGGTTTCGCGATAGGTTACAACCTTACCTATAGCGACTACGCCGGAGTTAGCTATTCCATTCCCGGGAGCATCTCTCTCCCTGCTCCTCCGGCCCCTAATCTTGTGATCGAGAGCGTGACGCTGAATCCGACGGTCATCCAGCCGGGGTCGACCTTCTCGCTTACAGCCTTGGTCGTGAACTCCGGCAACTCGACGGCGTTCAACTCCGTACTGACGTTAGCGCCGCCAGCCCAGGTCTCGCTGTTGAATATGGGATCCGTGATTCCGTTGGGTACGCTGGCACCTGGGACTTCAAAGTCCTTGACGCTGCAGCTCATCGTCTCGAACAGCGGGGCCCCCACCGCCAACCTGATAGCGTACTCCTTGAGCTACACCGACTACTTCCTCAACAAGGGCACCACGACCGGAAACCTCTTCGTGCCCGTCTCCGGCAACCCCGTCCAACCGAAACTGATCATCACGACGGCGACCTTCTCATCTTCTGCGATACACCCGGGAGACGACTTCACCGTCCCGATAGTCATTCAGAACGTGGCTAACGTCCAGGCCAACGAGGTCGTTCTCTCCGTAAACGCCTCCAGCCCGCTGGTGACCACGGGCTCGGCCGGGGACTACAGGCTTGGGGTGATATCCGGGAACGGGACTATCTCGATAAAACTGGGGTTCTCCTCCCCACCTTCGTCCGCTCTTGGCTCCTTCCCGATCGTGCTGACCCTTGCGTACCAGGACAGTTTCGGTACGATATACACCAGCCAGCAGGTGCTGGTGGCGACCATCGTAGGCCAACCCAGCCTGGTGTTCAACGTTCTTCAGTTCAAGAACAATCCGCTGACCCCCGGGCTTCAGACGTTCTTCAACGCGCAGCTTCTCAATGCAGGAGGCGAAACCGCCCTGAACGTGAAGGTGATGTTCCAAAATGCGCCTAGCTTCCTGGGCAACGCCACGATCTATCTGGGGTCGATACAACCAGGTGGAACTGGGAATGCGACCTCGTACTTGCAGATTCCCAACAACATGCCAGTCGGCGCGTACCAGTTCAACGCCATTGTATCATACACGGACTCCGTAGGGAGGAGCTACCAGATAGTCGCCCCCTACACCGTGACCGTGGCGCCGTTCTCGCCTCCCCTGGTCAGCGTCACCAACACGCTGTTGAGCCCGGAGGTGTTGGCCCCCGGGTCGCAAGGAACGATGACGATTTATCTCCGCAACAACGGCGCGTCCCCTGCTAACAACCTGACCTTGACGCTGTTGAACGGCTCCCGCTTTTTCACCTCGGATTACTTCGGACTGGGAACCCTCGACCCGTCCACCTCAGGGACGACGACCGTCGGAGTGAATGTGGCAGGCGACGTGAAAGGGGGGCGCTACCTTGTGCAGATTCTCGCGACCTACACTGACGACAACGGTGCGGCCTACAACTCCACGCTTCCCCTGGAAATCACCATCTACACCACCACAAGCATATTGTCGTACAAGACCATCGGAATCATATTAGCGGTCGCGATCGTCGCGGTCGTGGTCTACCTGTGGTACACCACTCGCCGAAAGGGAGCCAAACCCAGGTCTACCGCTACTGACCGGGCCCTGGAGACCACGTGGACGGCTCCGCTCGTGGAGAAGCAGTCGAACGCAACCGGCCCGACTTCGGTCGACGACAAGACAAAGCTCTGACCGCGAGCCACAGATGCGGCTACGGTCGTCTCTTGACCGCCAGGTCGTAGAGCAGGAACGCGCTTATCGTCATGGTCGCCCCGGTCATCAGCGCCCCGACGAGCGGCCTGTATGCCAGTCGGACGTGTATCCCGTCGTCGAGCGCGACCGAGGCGCTGTTTAGCCAGAGTGCGAAGGCGAGGATAGCTACGAAGGCGACCACGGAGTAGAGCCCTGGGTAAAGGAGGGTCAAGGCAAAAAAAGCGACGATCGCGACCGAGCTGAGGACCTTGACGATCTGAAGAACAGACCCCCTATGGATGAGCTCCCGGTATGTCTCTGCCGAGTCCCTCATCAGATTGAGATAGAAGCGCGAGTCGACCTTGATCTCCCTGAGGTGGGTCCCCTCGGAGGAAAAGTCGCAGACTATCTTGAAGCCCTTCCTCCTGAGCCTGTAGCAATACTCGCCGTCCTCGTGGACGCGAAGCCTCTCGTTGAAGCCTCCCACCTCGGCGACCGCCCGCATCGACATGATGTTGCATCCGTTCCCGACCTTGTAGGCGGGATGTGGACCGGCGGGCGCGGTGAAAGCGTTGTAGAGAAGGCCTGCCCGCTTTCTTGCGTTGCTGTTGTCCCACGGCAGGGACGCTATCCCGACCTTTGAGTCGGCCTCGAAGATCGCGAGGAGGCGCTTTATCGTGTCCGGCTTGACCAGGATGTCCGAGTCCAGGAGGAATATGTAGTCGGTCCCGGTGGCCTTTTCGAAGGCGACGTTCCTTGCTTTCGATATGTTCGACTTTGCGACTACCACGACGACGCTTTCGTATTCGGGCCCATGCTCGGCCCGGAACTCCTCGATGATCTTCATCGTGGCGTCGGTCGACTCGTTGTCGACGAAACAAATCCTCATTCGCGTCTTGTCGTAATCTAGATTGATCATCGATTCTAGGACTCTCGGCAGGCTCCATTCCCTGTTGAACGTCGGCATTCCAATGGTCACCAAAGGTTCCTTTTCGCTCAACGGGCTTGCAATCTCCGATAACGAGGCGTGTTCAAGTTGCCCTCTTGACTTCATGAACACCGCCGAGAGAACGAACCAACTCCCCCCGGGTTCTTAAACTATTCACTCTCATTGCGGCAGGCCTGTTGAGTTAGCTTCGTGCCGAGCTACTCTTTCGGGGTCTCAACTACCATGACATGCACGGCGTGGATCTTTGCTTGCGGTCCTTCAGCACCTAGGTGGTCGTCTCGTCCCGAATGGAGCGGCGGAGGTTGTGACCATGAGAAATTGGTTGAAGCTGTTCAACTACGATCATGGTAAGTTGATGCTCCCCATAAGGTAGATTGAGACGAAGATGGCTGCGGCTGCAGCCATTATGATGTAGCCATTCCCGAGCAGCCATCCAGCCAAGTTCTCAAAACTGTGGCTCACGACGCCCCACCAGTGTGTTTTGGTCGTGTTTGATCCGACTCCAAACGACTGCGAGATCCTAGGAGAGTCCGGGGAATCAGATAATTCGGGTAGAGGTGCAAGGGGTCCGTGGCCGCTCGAGGGCTCGAGCGTGGGAGGTACCGGGTTCTTTAGAAGCGTCTGGAAGAGTTCTTCGTACTCTATTGTGACCTTGTCCCAGCTCATGGATGCCGCCGCTTCCCTAAATCTCTCGGGGTCCTGTTTGACTCCCAGTGCGCGCGCGATTTGTATGGCTAAGGAGTCGGCGTCGCTCGGCTTGGCTAGATAGCCCCCCAGCCTCTTTGTTACGTCGCTCACACCCGGTATGTCGCTCGCCACAACGGCTTTCCCCGCGGCAGAGGCCTCGAGCTGAACGAGCCCGAACGCCTCCCTTCTGCTGATGCTGGGGAGGACAACAAGGTCGCACGAATCATACGAGTCCGCGAGGTCCAAGTTGTCTAGGTTTCCCAGGAATCTAACTGAGTCCCCAATGTCCAGGGTCTCAACCATCGCCTTCAATCGAGGCAAGGACGGTCCATCCCCGGCGATGTTGAGGGTGACGTTGGCTCCATTTCGCCTCAACTTCGCAATCGCTTCAATCAGGAAGTTGACGCCCTTGTACTCCTTCAACTGCCCTACGAACAGCACTTCCTTCCGGTCGTTGGAGCTCGGTCTTGGACGAGGCCTCGAGAACCTGGTCACATCCACTCCCAATGGGATCACTTCCATCCTGCCTCGGAAGTGCTTCAAGACCGGGCTCGACGTGCCGTAGGAGTTGGTGGCGCAGATGATCGAGTCGGCCATCCCGACTACCGGGACGCACAGCCTCGCGTACACCCTCGCCGCTGCTTTTGCGACGCTCCACTCCATGGTCGACTCTGCGTCATTGTGGTAGGTGAGGACGACCGGTTTTCTCTTGATCTTCCCGACCAGTATCCCTAGGTCGGTAATCGTGGGGCTCATCCCGTGGACATGAAGGATGTCGAAGTCGAAGAACAAGGCTCTGTAGGCGATTTGCGGCAAGATGGGAGCCTCGAAGATGTGGAGCCGCTCCGGCAAGCGGATGACCCTGACTTTTCCGACGAATTCGTCGCTGTACCGGGCTTTTCCGCCCCGCGTCGACGTGATTACCGTTACCTCGTGCCCCATTTCGGCCAGCCGATTCGAGAGCTCCGAGACTGTCATTTCCACCCCACCCCTGCTCGGTGGAAACGCCGAAGAGATCTCCAGAATCTTCATGGTGGACTTTCTGTCACCCGGCATTCCTGCTTATTTATGGATTACAAGGTTATGAATAACTTAACTGGGTTTTTTTTGCAAGTTCGGCGAAATTCTGGCGATCGTGCCTGAACAGCCGGTGGACTCTCCGCAAGCCTATTTCTGAGAATGCTGGCGTATTATTGAGGCCAAGCGCTTGCCTACCGCGCCGGAATGCGCATCTTGGTGCAATGCGCCAGCTATCTTCGCGAGCTGGGGGTGAGAGGAGGCCGAGGCCTGTGCCGCGTGAGCAGTCTGCGATATCTGAAGGGTAGGCACGCTTGAGCCAGACTGAGGCGAAGGCGCGGTGATTGGGATTGAGTTCGTGGAGGGGCTTGCCGCGGCATAGATAGTAGCGGCGCCAGCAGACGATACGACGATGATCGCCAAAATCAGAATTCCGCTTGTCGCAGGCAACACGTTCGAGAGCTGGCGCGGCTATTAAATGACCTGTGAATACATGGTTAGGACCAGAAATCTAGCGCCTTCGCCCGCACGACCAGGCTCCGCGAAGATTCCACGAGTCAAAGCCGAAAAACGGCTCTGCAGTGCATCACGGCGCCTATTGCGCCGTTTTGACGAAGCGGGCGCCTTTTGCGACCGTTCTGCCTCGATTGGAACGTAAATGCGGCCTTTTTTGCCCTGCGAACCGTCCAGGCGTTGGCTGGACGAGCCCAACTGCTCCCACTCTTTCAAGGCGCGCCCAGACTTCAACGGTTCCCGAGGCTGGCTTCACGTCGTTGGTGAACCTATATTTGCGCCGCGTCGTGAGGAGTCTCGATGAAGGGTGTCGCCTTTGTAAACCATCTTCGCCTTGGCAGTGCGTCGTCCTTCAGGCAGGCTGGTCTGGCAAAGTATCTTGACCGCTTGGCGGTCGAGGGGGAGTTCTTGGGCCTCAGAGGTCGCGCCACCGCCAGGGACACGGAAACTATGGAGGAGTGGCGTTGCTTTCGAAGGATCAACTACTGGAATGAGCCGCTGATCAGGAGGTTCAGCGAGAATCTTGGGCTCTTCAAAAAAGTAGCCCGCGAAAACCTGGTGCTCCATGTCAACCGGGCGAACCCATACACGGCGACCATCGCCTCGCTGGGGAAGTCAGGTCGCAACAAGCTCGTCGTGGACATGGAAGACTGGGATGGTTTCGGGGGGTATTCCAGCTATGCAAGCCTTTACGGCGGCCGAGGCGCCCTCCTCACTCTCTACGAGAACGCGTTCCCCCGGCTTGGGGACCTTGTATTGACAGTAAGCCATCTTCTGACCTCGAGAATGGCACAGCTGGGCGTACCCAGAAAGAAGATTCTTCTCATACCCAATGGCTACGACGAGGAGCTGTTCAGCCCTTCGATGTCAGGCGATGAGGCAAGGGACCAATACGGACTGGGGGACTCCCCTGTCGTCATCTACATGAGCACCTTCCATAAATTCGAGAGAGGGCTTCACGAAATTGCTCTCTCCGCGTTCAAAGAGGTGACGCGCCGGATTCCTGATGCAAGACTTTTGATGGTGGGAGGAGGCAACCTCCCCGTCTCATCGTTGATTGCGGAGAGGGGGTTGGAGAACCGCGTGATACCCACGGGGTTCGTCGAGCGAAGAATGGTCGCCGTGCTGATCGCTTCGGCCGACGTTGCACTCCATGTGATAAGCGACCACCCCTTCCACGCTGCAAGCTCCCCCATGGTCATGCCAGAGTACATGGCAATGGGGAAGCCGATAGTTGCTCCAAAGACGGGCGAGCTCGCGTACGCCCTGACAGGCGGAGCCGGCTGGCTCGTCGATAGCGCGAGGCCCGAGTTGCTGGCTGAAGGTGTCGTCGCACTGCTGAAAGACGAACCAAGGAGGCGCGAGATGGGCCTGACCGCAGCGAAGAAGGCGCGAGAAGAGTACTCTTATCGCAGCTTGGCCGCGAAGCTGAAGACCGCCTATCTGCGGCTCTCCGAAGGCTAGAGGCCTGCTCCTTGCGCGTCTGTCTCGTCTCATACGAGTTTCCGCCCAGCGGGGGTGGGGAGGCGTCCTATGTCTCTAGCCTCGCTACCGGCCTGGGAAGGCTCGGACACGAGGTCGTGGTCATCACTCCTCAGGCGGCAGCGAGCGAGGTGGCAGCCGGCCCCTTCAAGATAATTCCCACGCGGCCAAGGAACGCGCTGCTCCGCGAGCTGGAGTTCCTCGCCCAGGCGGAGCGAATCATCTCATATTTGGCCGACAATGGCAGAATCGACGTGGTGCATGTCACATTCGATTACCCGACCTTCTTCTTCCGCCTGAAAAGGCGAGGCGTGCCGTGCGTTGCGACCGTGCACCACCTGCACCTGGCGGAGGCGCTCTCGATGCTCCGCCACGAGTCGAACGCACCACAGAAGATCGCGCAGATGCTCAGGGCCTCGACCCTTACGTGGTTCGAGGGAAGGCTCGTCCGGCAGTGCATGGCCGTGATAGCGGTCAGCGGCTTCACAGCGGAGACGGTCAGGAGACTTCTCTCAGTCCCTCCGGAGGCCGTCCGGATCGTGAGAAACGGGATCGACGCGGGCGAGTTCGAGAGGGGCGACCCCGCGTTATTCCGCGAGAAGTTCCCTGGTCTTGGAGACAAGACGGTCCTCTACGTGGGGAGGTTGGAGCGGTCGAAAGGACTGCGCTACCTCATGCCAGCCTTCGCCCGCGTCTTGTCCCGCGTCCCCGATGCGACGATGGCGGTCGTCGGCGGGGGAAGCGACGAGTACCTGAGAGAGCTCAAACTCGGCGCAAGGTCTGCGGGAATCTCCGACAGGGTGGTCTTCACTGGCAGGATTCCTCAGGACCTTCTTCCGCATGCGTATGCTGCCAGCGCGCTCGTCGCCCTGCCTTCGCTGATGGAGGGTTTCGGCATATCTCTGTTGGAGTCGATGGCCGCGGGAAGGCCTTGCGTCGCGACGAGGGTGGGGGCGATACCCGAGATAATCAAACATGGGGAAACCGGCCTCCTCGTGGAGCCTGCGAACTCGCAGGAGCTGGGGGACGCGATGGCTACCCTCATGTCAGACCCCGACCTAGGGGCAGCGATGGGCAAGAAGGGACTAGAGACCGTCAAGAGAGAGTTCAGCTTAGAGAGGATGACGAGCGACACGTTCCAGGTCTATAGGGAACTGGTCGTCGACCGAAGGTCGAGCGGCTGACCGCTGCCAGACGCACGCCTTGCGGAATGGCTTGACGATTAGTAGTTTGGTAATTATATATAATTAAGAGTTAATTACCTATAATTAGACATTGACGGCGAGGTGGAGAGCAGCCTGGACCTGATATTCGGCCCCGTGACGTCCGCGCGAATCACCACAAGGTTATTCAGGAGAAATCTCTGCCGAAGTCTAACAAGCCTCCACCTCGAATTGGGTGCCATGAATGGTCAGCCGACTGACAGTGCAGGTCCCGCGGCCCGCACCGCCAACCTCGCGAGCCTCAACCGCACTCTATCAGAGGGAGAATCACCCCACGGAGACGCCGCGAAGGGACAGAGTTCAGGTCCGGATTTGGGGTCCACAGGGGTTATAGTTAGCTTCGTCGGGCTTGAGGTGAGAAGGAATTGAGTCGTCTCAGGCAGGATCTCCCGATAGCGCCCCTTCGGTCAGGTCAATGCGCATGCGGCAGGCCTGGAAAGCCTTTCGTGGCCATCGATGGTGCCACCGGTTACCTCTGCCTTTCATGTCTCTTGCGCGAGGCAAGGGGTGAAGACGCGCCTTACCACCCTCGAGTTTCGAACAGATTCGATTTGCCAGGGCGCTGACTGTGGACAATGTCGACAACCCTGTCTGGCGAACCCTCATCGACTCGTTTCGAAGACCTTACGGGGGAAGCCCTGGTCGTCAACACGAGCTTCAACTTGGCCGGCGAGCCTCTTGTGGAGGCGCCCCAGGACGCGCTGAGGAGCTTCGCGGTCGGCGGGCTCGATGCGCTCTACCTGCAAGGCTAGCTCATTATGAAGAGCTGACGCTGAGAGTCGCCCTGTGCCCCGCGGCTTCCGCCTTCTACACCAAAGGCCATATTAGGCCTATTCAGAGTTGCTTAGGACGAGCAGACCTTGATGAATTCGCCGCCACAAAGTCGTCGAGTCAGCGTGCGAACGCTGCTCGCGGTGCTCGTGCTCGCGGTGCTCGTCACGGCAGGTGCCGCTGACTTCATACCCGGGGCAGCCCCTCAGCAAGCGCACGGTCAGGCGCTTGGAGGGCCTGTGAGTTTGGCAGCGGTCTTTACCCGGGCGAGCTATGGCGGCCCAGAACTGAGTTACAATACCGTCGCTGTAGAAGACGCGGACCTGAGCATGCTGCTGGCGACCCACGTGCAATGCATAAGGATCGACATCGGCTATGCCCCCTGGCTCCAAAACAACCAGACACCAATTAACGAGATGACCAGCTTGGTGCAGCAGATCAAGGCGGCCGGAAGATGTCTTATCATCGCCGATGCCGCCTCGGAGAGTTATCGCGGCGTCGGCAAGCTCACCTGGAGCCAGTTCTTGGCTGCCTGGGTTCCGCGGGTCTCCGCGCTCGCCGCTCTCTATCATCCGGACTACTACGTAGTGGTCAAGGAACCCGGATGGTATGTGCCCATGGTCAGCGATGCGGCCACGAACCCCCAGTTCCAGAGCGTCAGCGTCTGGCTCAGCCTGACGCAGAACCTCACGAACGCCGTCCACGCCGTCTCACCCTCCACCGTGGTCGGCGTGGCGATAGCCGCCAACAGCCTCACCCAGAAAGACGGTGCGTTCTACTCCCAGTACCTCAACCAAGTCCAGGCGATTCCGGGGATGTCCTTCATCGGCTTTGACATTTACGGCACGAACGACCAGACCGCCACGCAGAACTACCTATCGGCGAATCCCCCTTCGAAGTCGGTCTGGATACCCGAGACCTGGTCCACCCCCAATGGTGCTGCCCTCGACGGCAACCCCAGTCAGGATGCCGCGTGGATCGTATCCATCTTCACGTTTGCCCTATCGGTGCACGCCGCATTCCTCATCCCGTTCTACACAGACGACTTCGCATCCTACAACCTCGTCGTGAACGCTCCCACCAGTGCTGCGCAGATACTCTCGCTCTACCAGGACAGGACGCCGATATTCTCCGCCCTTGAGAACGTGATGAGCACGGTCAGTACCTCGTCCAGCCTAGCGTCTTCGACTTCCATCCAATCAAGCACCACCGCGACACAGAGCTCCTCGTCCTCTCATACCAGCCAGAGCGGCTCTGTCTCGACAACGAGCTCAGGCAAGGGCTTGTTCAGCGCAGCAGCAATAATCCTCTTGGTAGTCGTGCTTCTTGTGCTCATCGGCGCAGTGATCTATTTCAGAAGACGCGCCTGAACTCAGCTTCTAGAGGCGGCCCGTTCGTCGTAGGGACTGGTCGGCCCCTCAAGCCATGTGGCGCGCCAGTCAGAACTAGTCGTGTGTTGGCTCGGCGCCGCGCTGGCCCGAGTGAAGCAGACCCCTATTCGTTTCGCTTCGTCAGTTTCAGCCTTATCCCGTGCTTGGGGTGGGAGCCGACTCGCGACCGCAGCTCGCACTTCTCGCCGGGAACAAGAGACAGATTCCAGCTGCGGGCCACCATGGCTAGAATCTGACCATGCCTACGTCAGACCAAGGCTAAGCTGAGGCGGTCCCGGCGAGGCGTCGAGTGACCTTCATCTGCATTCCATACTTAGGCCGGAGAGTGATGCGTGGCACAAGTTTGACCTTGTGCCCCGAGGCGTGCTCCATGCGCCACTTTCGAGCGATGGTGGACAGAATCACGATTCCTTCCATCTTGGCAAACGACTCACCGACGCATCCCCTCGGCCCTCCTCCAAAGGGGAAGTACGCGAAGTCCGGCAGTTTGTTCTCCATCTCAGGCGTCCAGCGCTCCGGTTTGAAAGCCTCTGGGTCGTCGTAGAAGCGTGGATCGTGTTGCGTCACGTACTGACTCAACACTATGGTCGACCCCGCCGGGATGAAGAACCCTCCTATCGCGCTGTCCTTCACAGCGTGCCTTCCAATGGCCCATGCGGGTGGATATAGCCGTATGGCCTCTGTGAAGACCTTGCTGGTGAACGGGAGTCTGTGAATGTCCTCTACAGTAGGAAGCCGCCCACCTGGCAGAGCGTCGACAACCTCGTCGTGCAGCTTCTCTCCGACCGTCGGGTTTTGGGAAATGAGGTACCACGCCCAGGTGAGGGCGTTTGCAGTCGTCTCATGGCCAGCCAAGAAGAGCGTCATCGCCTCATCCCTGACCTGCTTGTCGCTCATCAGGCCACCCTGGGCGTCCTGCGCACTCAGGAGCATCGAGAGGAGGTCGCCCGGGTTTCGTCCGCTTTCCCTCCTCTCGCGGATGAATCCATAGACAGTCTCGTCCAGCCGTTGGACTGCCTCGCGAAACTTCTTGTTGCTTGGGAGGGGAAGCCTGTCCATGACCAGCCCCAGCGGGCCGGCGAGCCTGTTGAAGTACACCATGATCTCGGAGAGCTCTTTGCCTATCGCTCTCGATTCGGCTTCGACGTCAGCATCGAAAAGGCATTTCGCGACTATTGCCATGGTGATGCGAGACATCTCTCGATGGATATCAAGCACTTCGCCGTCCTTCCATTCGCCGATGATGTGGTCAGTGAAGTCTGTCATGATCTTGGCATACGACGCAATCCTGTTTTGATGGAAGGCAGGCTGTATCATTCGCCTCTGCCCATGATGGAAGTCTCCGTCGCTGGTGAGTAGACCTTCCCCCAAAACTCTCTTGGTCCTCGGACTGCCTTTTGCGAAACTCTTGTGGTTGGTAACGAGCACTTCGTTAATGTAGTCAGGGTGGCTGACGACGTATAGCCGGTACCTTCCCCCGTCCACGTAGCACACGTCGCCCCACCTCTTCGCGGCGTTGCGCAAGACCCCGATTGGATTTCTGTAGTATCCGAGTTGCACCCCGCCCGGCACCTTCTTGAGCGTTGTGGGAGCGGCCTTCGTAGCCAAGACCGTAAACCTCCGACGGCTTCGGGTCATAAATGTGTCGAATGTATCGACCCAGGTTCTGACCTTATGGCTCCGAAAGGGCGAGCGAAAAGAAAGGTCGTGAGCTGTGGCACACACCTACTTCGAGGTCGACGTGATGAGAGGGTATCACAGATGGTCTTCCTTGAGAAGGTAAACGCTCTGGTCATGGAGCAGCAGAGGGGTATCCACGAAGAAGTTAGACGAGTTCCTATCCTCTCCGAGGAGAGGAGCGCGTTGCGATGGAGTCGATAGGGTTGGTTTGGAAGGCCTGGTCAGGACTAACTGCACGCCCGTGGCTCGCATGCGCGATGAGGAGACGAGGAAGGCTCCTCGAGAGATATGGCGACGTTATGGAGACCAAGAGTCGAGCTAGCACGCTCAACTTCGTTGAGGGCACGCAACTTCTGCATCGACACGAGCTCGAGGTTGGTAGTAGAGGTCCCTTCTCCCACAAATAGCCTATTATACGCGGCGAATCCCGCGCCCGCGTACTTGGCGCATCCATCGGTCATCCTCGTTGTTTTCGACGCCATGCGGAAAGACGTGCTGCCGGTATACGGTGGAGACTCGCGCACCCCGAACCTGGATTCGTTCAGCGCGGGAGCTTCAATCTACAGAGGGTGCATCGCTCCTGCTCCATGGACGATCCCGTCTCACGCCTCGATTTTCACCGGCAAGTTCCCCAGCGAGCATGGAGTCCACGAGTCCTATGAAATTGGACTGCCAGAAACCCTAGGCTTGATGAACAACGTCGATGGCCTCACCTTGTCGGAGGTGCTGAAGAAAAAAGGGTACCAGACGATAGGCTTGCCCGCAAACGGCACCCTCACTCTGAGGGCGGGGTTCGACAGGGGTTTCGACTCATTCAACGCATACACGACGAGGTTCGTGTCCCTTGAAGAGTCTGCCTTTATGCAGCAGGCTTTTGAAAAAGGAAAGGGGAAGGCCGGGACGGCCCTCGAGCTCATCTCTCGAGGCCAGTTCGCGGAGCTTTGGAAATTGTACTCGATTTACCGCCGAAGGAGCAAGGTGAGGAGGCTACTTGGCTACCCCAAGAGCAAGGGAGGAAACTTTCTCCTAGACACGCTCTCCGGAATCAAACTCTCTTCTCCCTTCTTCCTCTTCGTCAACTTCATGGAGACTCACGAACCATACTCGTCCTTCGAGCAACAGCATTCAAACCTCGGGCCGTTCAACAGCGTACACAACGCAGACCTTTACGAGTACAGAGAAATCCCTGGCCCGGTGATGGGCGACCTGAAACGCGCCTACTCTGACACCGTCTCTCAGGTCGACGAGTACTTTGGCCGCCTTGTTGGAATGCTGAAGAAGGACGGGCTGTACGACAACTCTCTCATAATAGCCACCTCAGACCACGGGCAAGAATTCAAGGAGCATGGGTTCTACACCCACGGCACTTTCCTTCACGACGAAATTGTAGAGGTGCCCCTCATCGTGAAGTACCCAGCGGGAAGGAAGCCGGCCGTCAAAGAGGGGTACCAGAACCTGTGTGACATTCGTTCCCTCGTGATGAAGACGTGCGATGGGGAGGACGCCGACATGAAGAGTGCGGAGGAGACGTTCTCAGAATCGTTCGGCGTGGTTCACAAGCCGCCCGTTGTGAACGACCCCGTCCTAAAGGCCAAGCTCGACCACATCAGGCAGAGGGTGGACAGACCGCGAAAGGCGGTATTCAGGGGTGGTTACAAGCTCGTCGTTGATTGGACCACGAAAGAGGTCGAGGAGTTCAGCCTCAGGGGCGAGAAGGTCGACCCCTCGCATCAGAAGAACATCGCAGACTCGCTCCTGAACGACCTCTATGGATTTGAAAAGAGCGCGGTCGCCTCGACCCTGCAGGCTGCTCCCATGTCGGCGGCGGAGGAGGCCGAAGTTTCGGAGCGGCTCCGCGCTCTGGGCTACCTCGAGTAGCTCTACGGGGCCCCTACGCTGGGCCTGATCTGAAACAGGAAGATCTCCTTGGTGTCCAGAGGCTCATAGTAGTGCGTCGTCAGGTATTGCTGGAACGGCCCGGGCGTGACGTTGTAATACACCGCTGGGATGATTACGAACTGGGGTTGCGTCCTCTCGACGATTGACAGTGAGATGACCTTGTACATTGGATAGTTTCCTTCGATTGGGCTTTGCATTGATTGGTTCGCCGCCGATTCGGAGTAGTAGTACTGCTGTTGCACCATCCACGCGATAGACACGTTCAGGTTGTCTCTCAAGATGTAGAAGCCGATCATGCTCAGGTTTATCGCAACCGAGCTGTTAGCTCCGTGGTTGGCGTTGATGTACGCCAAAATCGGAGTGACATCATCCCAGTCCCCAAATCCAACTTTTTCGGTCGCGGGAACGCCGAACGCGTTGATGAGCGTCCCCGTGACGGTGAGGGCTATCAAGCAAACGGCCAGAAGCGTCTTGATATTGAGCTTCCTGTCGGTGTTTATGAGCTTCCTGTCGCTCATCACTCTTTCGGCGCACATCTGCACCAGCCCCCCCAGCATCACGACGAAGATGAGCATCGGATAGAGCGTGAAGTAGGTCCTCTTCCCTGGGTACGAGAACGCGAAGCCTAGGAACGCGACGAACACGATCAGCAGCAATCCATCTCGAGGTTGTCTCCTCAAGAGGAACGAAAACACGAAATACGCGAACACGAAGATCGACGCGGCGACCCAGACTGGGATGTCCAGCAAGGACGGCGGGTATGTGGAGAAGATGTTCCCGGAAGAGAACCGAAAGAACGTCTGGATGAAATTCCTGAATCCCAGGTAGGCTATCCCGCCAGTCGCGCTCAAGCCCTTTGTGATGGAGGCGCTCTGGTGCAGCTGGAACCTGCTGACGAGGTCGAAGTAAAACGGGTTCACGTTGTTCACGGCGAGGTCTATCATGACTGGAAGAAAGACAAGGAAACCTATCCCGAAGTACGTCAGCAGCTCGCGCCGCGGGAATCTGCCTGGGATCCGGCTCTTGTAAACCACCAGGAACACGAGCATCGCAACGGTCATCACGAGGGTGATGTACTTGGAATCAAGGGCAAGACCGAATACGATCCCGCCTAGCGCCGCCACCTTGAGGTTCCTGTTCTTGATCACGCCTTCCCAGAACAGGAGCAGGGCGAACAGAATAAGCGTGGTAACGGTCGCCTCGATGTACGCTTGCTTGCTGTATAGGATCTGGAAAGGGTCGACCGCGATCGCTAGGGCCGCGACCACGCCAGCGATTCGGCCGTAGAACGACTTTGCCAAGTAGTAGCCTGCCACAACCGCGAGCGAGCCCATGATGACCGAAACCCACCTGAGAGTGTCAAGGCTGACCCCGGCGATCACAGTGACCAAAGCCAACATGTACTCGAACAGAGGAGGCTGGTCCCACATCGTGAAGGGTGGCCAGCCCCAGTGGTCACCCACGATGTAGAACGCCCTTGAGGCATACGTGAGCTCGTCAGGCGCCGCGACCAAGGCGGAGAGGTTGGCCGCTCTGATGGCTACGCAGATCGCGAATAGTGCACCGAGGAACGAGATTTCCAACAATCTTTCACGCCGACTGCCGCCAATCATCTTGCGCGCCTCCTTTGGCGCGCTCGGCTTGACCCCTTAAAATATTCACGCCCTAAACGCGTTGGAGCCGCCTAGCGGCAGGGAGGGGATGCAAGTGGCATCGACGGGCTCAAGACATATAATATCGACGGGCTGAGGCGCGTTTTCTATGCTCGGGAAGGCTCGCATACTGGCCGTGAGAGAGATCAGAGGATGGGTAAGGTCGCCCTTCCTAGCCCTCTCTTTTGTGATCAGGCCTGTCCTCTGGGTCTTCGTCTTCGGAGGCGCGCTCAACGCGGCATTCTCCGCGGGCTCCTCAACCGCCTCCTTAGACGGAGCGTCCAACTATTTCAGCTTCCTCGCCGTGGGGATGCTCTCGGCGATGCCCATGCTCCTAGCGACCAGGGCGGGTGCCTCGCTGTTCCAGGACCGGATGGCCGGATACTTGGACAGGCTTCTGGTCGCGCCCGTATCCCGCACGACGATAGCTCTGACGAAGGTGTTCGGCACCGTCCTCTTCGGGCTTTCGCAGTCGGTCATCCTTCTCGCCCTCGCCATACCATTCGGGCTCCACGTCTCTAACCTCTCCCTCGTGTCGGTGCTCGCGTCGCTGGCGGGCGTGTTTCTCCTTGCGTGGGGATACTCGGCCATCTTCATGATCCTGACGTTCAAGACCAAGAGATGGACCGATATGCAGCTCGTATCTTCACTCAACTTTCCCATAATGCTGTTCAGCAAGGTCTTCTATCCTTCAAGTCGGCTCCCATCATGGATGGTGACCTTTACGAACTACAACCCGGTCTCCTTCAGCGCCGACATCTCAAGAACGCTGATGTTCGGGAGCGACGCAGCAATCACCTCCCCGACCGTCGTAGTCGCCTTCGTGGTACTGGTCGCTTTCGCGCTAATTTCTTCAGCGCTCGTCCTGGTGCTCGCCAGGGAATGGCTGTAGACCCGAGAAACGCTCCAACCGTCGCCCAGCCCAGGTGAGACTCCTAGGCCAGAGCTCGGTCTTTGATCAGGCTCACTTGGAGAAAACGGCAATCCCCTTGCGAAAGACATCGGGGTAGAAGACCGCGACCAAAATCAAGGTCACGGCCACCCCGGAGATGAGCACGACCTCGAGGTAAGGAAATGGATTGGGACCTATGGTCGATACGATTCCCGAGGCCTGGTCCACGAGCTGCGGACTGCTCATCGAAAGGGGGAAGAACACGTAGAGCAGCGCAGTCACGTTGAACGGTCCCGAGCGAAGGGTGCCAAACGCCAGGATGGTAAAGTTGGCGACCATGGAGCCCATGGGTGGAACGTCCATCCGGACTGCCTTAGGATGGACGAATATCGCCGTCACCGGTGTGGACACTTGGACGATGATTGGCACCGTTATGTTGACGCTGCTCTGTATCACTACCATCAGAGTGTAGTTCTCCCCAAGCACGGCATAGGAGGGAACTTGCGTAGCAAACAGCTGCTTGTCTATGGAGACAGCCCCGAGTGCATTCACCGGGATGGAAGATGTCGAGGTGGTCGTCGTGCTCGATGTGGAGCTCGCCGCCCCCTTGGCAGAGGGAACCTGGGAGAGGCACATCAGGACCATCAGGAGGAGGACGGCGCCTGCGGGGATGGAACGCACTCCTCGCCGTCCGAAGCCATCAACCGGTGCTGTGCCCCTGAACAAAGAGGGTTCCTCCAAGTGAATTCTCGGACTAGTTCCTCGTTTCTCTGAGCAGCCTTGCGCGGGCAACTACGCTGGCACTGTCATCTTGCTCCCCTACGGAGAGGCTCTTCCCTACGTGCTCGATGAAGACCTCGTTCAAAGTCCGCTGGTGCACCTTTACGCTCTTCACCCCGACCCCTCTGAGCGAAAGCGCGGCGATGATCTCGGGGACCGCCACATCCGCGTGCGCGGCCTCCACAACGGCTGAGGCACCATCGTATGAAAACTTGGTCACGCCTGCGATCGGGCTGAGGATGGCCTTCAACTCCGACTCGTCCTTGGCCCCTGAGAGAAGCAGGGTCACTATATCCCCGCCAGAGGCGCTCTTGAGCTCGTCGGGCGTCCCCGCCACTTCTATTTTCCCCGCATTTATGATGGCGATTCTGTCGCAGAGGTCGTCCGCCTCCTCGAGGTAATGCGTCGTCAAGAGAATCGTCATCTTAAAGTCCCCGTTGAGCTTCTTGATGTAATCCCAGATCATCAATCTGCTCTGAGCGTCTAGCCCGAGGGTGGGCTCATCCAGAAACAGGACCCGAGGCGTGTGGACCAAACCCAATGCGATCTCCAGCCGTCTTTGCATCCCCCACGAATAGGTTCCGACTTCCTTGTCCGCCACCCCCTTCAGGTCAACCAGATCGAGCAATTCGTCGATCTTCCTCTTGGCGACGTCATCAGGGACGTCGTAGAGTTTCGCCTGGATCCTGAGGTTTCGCCTCCCAGACTGATCGCGATCCAAGGTCATCTCCTGTGGAACCAGCCCTATGGTCCTTCTGACCTCCTTCCCGTGGGTTGCGACGTCGAATCCGGCGACCCTTGCTCTCCCGCCGCCTATCTTGATGAGGGTGTTCAGCATCTTTATCGTGGTGGTCTTGCCTGCGCCGTTTGGGCCTAGGAGGCCAAAGACCTGGCCCTCCTGGACCGTGAAGGAGACATTGTCGACGGCGAGCGACTTTCCATAGTGCTTTGTGAGTCCCTCCGCAACAATCATCTCCAACTTGGACAGTCTTGCGCCCGGCGCTCCACTCGGCTAATAAGACTTCTCAGGGTCGTTCGGCTCTCGCGCCGATCTCAGCGTGAGCCTCACGAGTCTGACGCTTGAGGAGGGCTCTCTGCGCTCGTCGATGGGGGGGGGTAAACGGGACCGACCGATAGCTCCTAAACTTTCGCGCGCGACCCAGCATGACCCCGTCCAAAATACCGAGGAAGAGACGATCCAAGCGCCCAGTCCATCGAATCCGAGCAGGAAATTCGATGATTGAGCGGTTGCGCGCAGCCCCGTCCAGAATCAACCTCGCCGCTTCGGAGGCTTCGACCATCTTTCGCTGCGACAGCGGCGCGATTACCTGTTCCTTTGAGACGTTGGCCCTGACCGCGTTCTGATAGATGTTCGTGCGCACGAATCCGGGGCACACGACGCCCACCTTCACTCCCAAGTCCGCCCCTTCCAGACGCAACGAGAGAGACAACCCTACGATTGCGTGCTTGGCGGTAGAATATGGGGCGTTGCGCGGTTGAGGCATCAAGCCTGCGACCGATGAGGTGTTCACGATGTGCCCGGAGCCCTGCTTCACCATCACTGAATAGGCCGCCAGAGTTCCATGGAGGACTCCGCTGAAGTCCACGTCGAGCGTGGGGCGCCACTGCTCCAGGGTCAGGTCGCGAGCCTCGCCGCCGATGACAATGCCCGCGTTGTCGAACATAGTCCAGCTGACCATATTCCGAAAGCGCCCCATCGACAAGGCGCTTGACGTCTCCATCCTTCGATACGTCGGCGTGGACTGCTCGGGCTTGGCCGCCCTTTTGCGTGATGGCCGCAGCGACATGGTCGGCTCGGCCGTCGCCAATGTTGGCGACGATGACCTTTGAACCTCGGCTCGCCGGTTCCTCGGATAGGGCCTCTCCGATGCCCGCGCCTCCGCCCGTCGCGATAGCTACCTTTCCCTCGAACGGCTTCACGGCCCTCCCTCCCTCCCTGAGCTAAAGAGCTTCGCGTGCGCCCGAAACGCCTTCGAGGTGTCGTCACGGGCTCGTCAGACAGCTAGGCATCGGAGCGAGCCGATTGATGTCGGGGGGTGACTGGGCTCCCATGCTTCTGAAACGCGATCTTCGTAATCTTGAAGTAAACCAAGCTCTGATACGCGAGAGCGATTATGAGAGGTACCAAGAGCGGCAAATAGGCAGCGCCATACGCGAGTACTCCATATGCCATGACCGGAAGCACCACGTACCTGTAGGAGAGGTTCAGGGCGATGATGTAGGGCGGATCGGTCGGAGTTATGTAGACGGTGAGCTTCCCGACTCTCTCACCCACGTACGCGACGAGGATGGCGAAGGATGTGATGAGAAAGGCGGCGAGGAGGAGCGGCCTAAGGTCGTCGATCGCCGACCAAGCCATCACTATCAGGAAGAGGAGGGAGAACACGCTCAGCGGGTTCAGAACCTTCCTGACTATGTCGGTGGAGAGCTTCTCTCCAAGGGAGGCTGCGAAAGTGATGACGTGCGCGCTGATGTCCTCCTTGATGTCGGCGGCTTGGTGCTTGAAGACGCTCCAGGTCAGCTCCATCAGGACCGGAAGGAGGACGGTCGCGAGGGTGTAGTAGTGCATATAGGCGAGGAATACGAGGATCGGAAGCGGCCTCTCCATGAGCGAGTTCGCGAGGAACCCCCAAAACTTCCTGACCTTGAATTTCACCGGCGGCACCGAGTATAGAATCGCGACGAGATAGTCGATCGCCAAGACGATCTTGAATATCAAACCGCCACCGATGATGAAGACTATCGCCCAACTTACGGCCGCGGTCAAAAGGATCAAGGCCCACATCGCCCTCCTGCTGAGGCCGTGCCCGTGGAGCGCGTCCGCCCGCCCGCTCCGAGCGTCGGCATCCCGGTCGGCGAGGTCGTTCAAGAGGAACCCCCAGGCGGCGCTCAACATCATTGCCACGACTAGGCCAGTCAATCCGAGCGGGCTCGCTCCCGTGTCTTTTGACAACAGGGCATAGAAGATCGGGAAATACCAGTAAGGGGCAGGACCTACGAGGGCGAGCTTCCACGCCCTCAGCCTCACGATGGAAGCCAGCGTCCCGCTCGGAGAGCTCATCTCGGACCAGTCACCAGGTGACTGCAGCGAAGGTGTCCGGCATCAAGAAGACGACGCAACGTGGCGGGCTCGATTTGAATGGCTACATAAGTATCGATGGAGACGGTCGCTCATTCGGCAATCCTCAGCCAGAGGGGACGACCCGCCTTGCTCCAAAACCGCGTTCTGATCCATCAATTCTTGGGGGCGAACGGCCCGCAGCTGCAGTGACGGCTATGACGTGGTGAAGGCATACAGGCCCAGACGGCTTGCCGGACCGGGGGAGTTGTTGTCAAAGTTTCCGACGAACACGTACCCTTCAGCCGCCGTGACTCCCGACTTCACTCCAAACGGAATCGTGGTGTGCCAGAGCTGACCTCCGGTCGCCATCGAGACGCCGTAGAGGTTCCCATAGGTATCGCCGAAGAGGACGGCGCCGGGCACTAGGGCAACCGCGCCGTCCATGTCGCCGGGGGTCTTGAATCTCCAACTGTAGCTATGAGTCGAGGGAACCAGTGCTTCTACTACTCCCATCACCCCCTTGTTGTGTATCTTCGTCTTGTCGGCGGACGGGATGAATACGACCGGATTGATCGTGCCGGTGGGATAGTAGAAACCCGGGACGCCCGTGATTCCCGCCTCTGTCGTTCCGACAGGGTCCGTCTGCAAGAGCTTGCCGTCGGTTCTGTCCAGGATGTAGTATACCCCGTTCTTGTTTCCTAGGCCTACCGCCTGGTAGGTGACTCCGCCGATAGTCACCGTGAACAGGTTGGGGGTCGACCCAAAGTCCTCGTCGTGCCCCTTGGCGAGTGTATGGAAGACTTGATAGTACCAGTTCATCGTCCCCGATGTCGCATTCAGCGATATTATCGAGTATGAATACAACGAAGACAGCGATTTGGTGAACGAGTTGCCTGTCCCGAAGTATAAGGCGTTAAGCGTGGGGTCAATGGCAACCGACCCCCACTCGCCTGATCCGCCCGCCGCCCCAATCATCGTCTTGAAAGTCCAAGCCATTGAACCCGTGTTTGCGTTCAGCGCCACTATCTCGCCGTCCTGAGACGCGTTGTTTTCGAAGATGCCGTTGGAGGCCGTTCCAAAGTAAATCAGGTTATCATAGATGATGGGCGACGTCCAACTCGAAGGCATAGTCGAGGAGACCCTCGTGCTCCAAACAATGGCTCCAGTGGTCTGGGACAACGCGTAGACCCTGGTCTCCGTAGGCCCCATCTCCACGTAGACCAAACCGTTAGCCAGCAGAAGGGTCGACGAGATCGGGGCGCCAAGGTTGACCACCCAGTTCAGGGACCCTTCGTCTACGTTCACAGAGTACACGTTGCCGGCCCAGTCCGCGAAGTAGACGACGCCGTCCTGGACGACGGGAGTCGAAGAGATCGAATATTGGGTCGGGTACTCCCAGGCCTCTGTGAGCGTTCCGACATTCGACGAGGTGACCGTGGACGCCGCTTGATACCTGGAATTGTTGTTGTCAAGGGTGAACGACGTCCAGTCGCCGCCGCCAGGGGGTTGGGAGTTGACTTGCCTGTACGAGCCTGACAGGAGAAGCAGGAGACACAGGGAGCCAATCATCACGACCTTGAAGGGTCGAGTCACGCAAAAAACCGATGTGTTTCAGTGCGTATTTTAGCGCTTCTAAGTTATGCAGTGCACAACGTGACGCCCGCGCGAGATCGTTTCGATGGTTTCCTGGTGAACAAGCTTTAAACGGCTTGCGCATCCCCTGATTGAAACTTGGAAAGGAAGAAGGTGCTCCTGATCGGGTTGGACGGGGCGCCTTACGACCTCGTCAAGCGGTGGGCTGACGAGGGCAAGTTGCCAAACTTGAAGGAGTTGATTCGCGTAGGTGCCTTCGGGGTACTGGACTCCAAGTTGGACCAGACTCCTCCCGCATGGTCATCGATCTACACTGGGAAGAACCCGGGAAAGCACGGGGTGTTTGACTTCCAGTTCAGAAAGCCAGGGACGCACGAGTTTGCCCCGATTAACTCGACGCAAAGGGACTCCAAAGACGTATGGGAGCTCCTCAGCGAGCAGGGGTTGAGAGTGGGGGTCCTGAACGCCCCAATTACCTACCCCACGCGGGAGGTCAATGGCGTTCTGGTGGCTGGTTTCTTGACTCCGGGAGAGAAGGTCAGCTATACCTTCCCGGAAAGCCTCCAAACAGAACTGAAGCAAGCCGTTCCGGGCTTCAGGCACAGCTCCGCGGACGAGTTACAGCTCAACCTTCAGAAGGAAAAGTATGTCCAGGCAATCTATGACAAGGTGGAGAATCTCGGCAAGGCTGCGCGTTACCTAATCAGCAGGGACAAGTTTGATTTCTTTTCGTTGATAATAAGCGAGACAGATCACGTTCAACATTGGTTCTGGGACAAGATGGACGAGGGCGCGGGAACGGAATACGGGGACGTGGTCTTCAAGACCTACGCCGCGGCGGATCGAGTCTTGGGCGACGTCATGAACGAATACTCGAAAGACGCCTACGTCATCGTTGTCTCAGACCACGGAGGAGAACGCCTAAGAAGACTCTTTCACGCCAACTATTTCCTGCACTCGATTGGGATGCTCAACTTCCAGCGCAATCTGCGCACCAGAACCAAGCGCCGCGCCTACTCGCTGGGCGTGCCACAGGGTCTATACCGACTTATCGTATGGACGAATTTCTTTCCGCTTAGGTACTTGTTGAGACCTCTGTCTCTCACGCTGAAGGACGTAGATTGGAAGAGGACTCGGGCCTATTCGTTCGGCTATGGTCAGATCTACATCAACTCGAATGGAGATGAGGACGTTCGGGGTTCGATCATCTCGGCGTTGCTTGAGGTAGTCGACCCGGAGAACGGAACCAAGCCTGTCGTGAGCGCGTTGAGAAAGGAAGAGATGTTTTCGGGCCCACACACCGGGGAGGCACCCGACATCCAGCTGTCCATGGCAGAGGGGTACGAGGCATTTCCGTGGACCTCGATTGCCGACCGGGTGTTTGGTCCCAACACCAGCCGTTCGGGCACGCACAGCACGAGGGGAACGGTGCTCTTGAAGGGCGAGGGTGTCAAGCAGGGACAAATTGCCGGGGCCGCGGTCACGGACATCGCTCCGACAATTCTGTATCTGATGGGCATTGCCGTCCCGGCGGATATGGATGGCCATGCGCTGACTCAGGCTTTCGATGAGAAGCATCTTCGCTCAAATCCACTGAAAACGAACACAGAGGAAAAAGCGGGACTCCCCGGGAAAGATGATAGGAAGGAATACAAGCTTTCAGATGAAGAGGAGGCGACCATCGAGAAAAACCTTCGGTCGTTGGGATACATATGACTCGCCGCGTCCGAATCTCAGGCTAGGAACAGGGGAGGAAGGGGATGTGTCTCTAGCCCCGATGACTACGAGGGACGTCTAGTCCTTCGCGTCATCTTGCCGCATGGGTTAGCAGACCGTTGGAAGAGCATCCAAGGATCCTGCCTGTAATCGGGGGAACAGAAAAGCAGCTTTCCGCCGCACCGCGCGTCGACCTCCACAGGTTGAGCCCGCTTCAATTTTTCCTCTCCCTCCATGATGAGTTTTCAAAGCCCTCCAGGCTCCGCGCCACGAGGGCGCGGTTTTCAAAAGCGTGCGGATGCGCGAGCTACGGCATACCGTGTGAGCGTGGCCAGCCGAAGGGTGTCCGCCGCCGGTCTCGAGAAGGGCTCCCGCGAAAATAGCTCCGCCGCTCAAAGCCACAGAAAACCCCAACTGTCCCTCAGACCGGGCGTTGGGACTGATTACGGTTTTTCCAGAGCGCCCGTTACGGCATTGAAGGAGTAGACACGCCCGGCAGCCCTGCTTCCACCCACGGGCCTCACAACGCGCGCCCACGACCAAGGTGCCCTCGCTCAGTGCCACGGAGAAGCCAAACTGCCCGTCTTTCCTTCACTCCGCGTCGTGCTGAAGTAACTCTTGGGAGGCGCGAGCTCAAGCAATCTTGAAGTTGGGGAACAGCGCACGCTTGATGACGTCCACCGCCAGCCCCTTCTTGGTCCACTTGCCTACCATGTTCAGCATGAACGCGGGGTCCGCGAAGAACACGCTGGAGGCCATGCGCACCTTGCCGTGCCCCTTGCCCTTCTTGGCGACATAGGTCTTCAGGACAGCTATCAGGTCGTCGAAGTTCTTGTCGCTCATGCTGTAGATCACCATCTTGAGCTTGTAGTGGCGCGAGAGCACCCCACCGAGCTCCTCCTTCCACAGCTTGTCGTAGAGCTGCGGGTCGCCCTGTGCCAGCGCCTTGCCGGCGAGCGCCCCGGATTCCATCCCGAACCAGATCCCTCCGCCGTGGAGCGGGCTGCAGAAGTGGGCCGCGTCTCCCACAAGGACCACGTTTCCCTTCACCGCGGTCTTCAGCGGAGGCGCGGTCGGTATGATCCCGCCGTTGCTCAAGGAGATGTGTGTATCGTATTGCGGATACCGTTTCATGAACTTCACCATCAGGCTCTTTGGCGTGACCCCCACGCTCTTGGGTATCCCTACGCCGACTTTGAGGCTGTTGTCCCCCTCCGGAAAGCTCCATGCGTAGCCAAGCGGCGCTAGCTCGTGGCCGAGATAGAGTCGGAAGATCTGGGGATCCTGGAACCCGGTGTTCGCCACGTGATATTCTAGGCCTATGTGCAGGTCCGCCGGCTTGGGCCGCTCCCCGAGTCCAGCTGCGACGCCAACGGCTGTGGCGGCGCCATCGGCGCCTATCACGTACTTGGCGTGGAATGTTCCCTTGCTTGTCTCGATGGCTATCTTTCCATTTCCCCCCTTGGCCCCGCTTCCGTTTAGTCCGGAAAGGCCCCTGAAGACCGTGCTTGTCAGTATCGTGGCGCCCTTGTCTCTCGCTCTTTCCGCGAGCCAGTTCACGTAGCGATCAGGATAGGTGACCATCCCGTCTGGCACAGAGTTCCTTATCTGGACGCTGTCGTCGTTCGGAGAGATCAGCTCTATCCCGGAGATCGTCCCGGCTATGCAGTCGTCGGAAGGATAGACCCCCATGTTCTTGAGCCATTCGATCGGAACCGCTCCAGTAGAGTTGGTCGGCGTGCCTGGCTTGGGTCGCTTCTCGATGAGAAGGACCTTGCTTGACTTGGAGGCCGTGATTGCCGCTACCAGTCCCGAGTAGGAAGCCCCGACAATTGCGATATCGTACGTCTGGTCCGCGCTCATCTTCTAGATTCCACGAAAGCCGGCTGTCCGCGGCGTGGATAAAAAAGGATTCGTATGGGGAAACCATGTTCCGGCGTGGTGGCTGTCCGGCGTTGTCAAACGCGATAGGGCGGTTTCGCCCACTAGGACAGGTATCCGAGCGCCTTCAGGCGCTCCTCGACTATCTTGCTCTCCTCGTCGGAGAGCTCACGAGCCTTGACCTCACCGCTGGCCTGCACATCCTCCCAGGTGACCGGGTTCGCGTCCAGGTAGCCTTGGTCGAACAAGGCTGTGAGGACTTTTCCGTCCATGTCTCGCGGGATTGGAAGGCCCATCGCGTAGAGGATGGTGGGGGCGATGTCGTCCAGCGTCGCGCCCGAAATCTCGCCGCCCTTGATGCCCGGCCCGGAGCCGGCGACCATCCCATAGGGGGAGTGCGTGCCACACCAGAGGGTGCTCCGGCTGAAGAGCGACCTGTGCGCGGCCGCGACCGCCAGCGGGTCGAAGCTCGCCAGCGCCTCGGTGGGCAAGTAGCCGGTGTTCGGAAGGCACATCACGTCGGGAGCGAGTTCGGTGTAGGGGCCTGAGAGGACGCGCTCCCTCGCCTGCGCGTATCTGAAGACGTTCATGCCGTTCTCTGGGTCCTTCAGGCCGGCGAACTGGGTCGCGACCTTGTCCCTCACGGCCTCGTAGTCGGCCGGGTCGACGAACCCCTGGGGCTCCCTGCCCTTGAGATTGATTCTCAGGCCGATTCCCGAAGAGATGAAGGCTGTCGTATTCGGCCAATCCACGACCCCCGCGTAGAAGCCCTGGTCTGGCTTTGCAGACTTCTGAAGGCTCCTGACCCTCGCCTTCATGATCTCACCCATGAGCCTCCTGCTCCCTGGGATGTCGAGCAGCCATTCGAGGCGAAGGCCGAAGAGCGCGCTTGCCACGAGCTGGAGCGGGGTCGCCGACTGTTGTTGGTTCGAGTTGTTGAGGCTGATGAAGCCGCTCATCCTGAGAAACTCGGCCGCGTTGAACCTCTTGTTTATCGGCTCGCCCCCGTGGTCTGAGACCACGAGGACTGTAGCATCATCGCCGGCGAGCTTCATGAACTCGCCCACAAACTTGTCCACCCTACGGTAGAGTCCCAGGACGTCGCCGGGCCTGTCGTAGAACGAGTGCTGAACCTCGTCGGTCTCCTTGAAGACTATGAACGCAAGGTCCCAGTCGATCTGCTTCAGGAGATGTAGGGACGCCTCTCCCACCACCTGCACCGTGTTGTGAAGCTCCTTGAGGTAGAGGCTCTTGATGTATGAGGGGGCGGTGCCTATCCTGTAGTTGGGAACTACGCGCTTTATTTCCGCACCGAGGGAAGCAGGATAGGTGAACTCGTAGTCAGCGCCCGGGGCCATGAACCCGCAAACGAGGTACCCGTTGACCGGGCGAGGCGGGTAGGTCAACGGCGTGTTGACGACGACGACCTTCTTGCCGTGGGCTCCGGCGATCTCCCAGACATCCCGGGCGTCTCTAAGGGTGGAGTTCACGGAGACCTCCTCGTACGTATTGGGCTTGTGATTCCTGAACCCGATTATCCCGTGCTTCCCGGGATTCTTGCCGGTGTAGATCGAGGACCACGCGACCGGGGTCACGGGGATTCTGGAATAGAGGTCCCCGTGGGATCCTGAATTGAGTATCTTTGCGAACGAAGGCAGATGGCCGTTGGCGGCCCAGGGAAGCATCAGGTCAAGTGGGACGGAGTCTATCCCGATAACCAGGACCCGACGTTTCACGAGACCCACTTCGGGATAGTGTATTTAATCTGATTTGCGGCGGACGCGCAACATCCCCGCAATCCTGCGCTTTCGTCTGAGAATCCTGCCGATCGACGGCGTGAGATGAAGCGCTCGGGTCCAGCGGGATGGCGGGTTGGCGCCCGTAACCCCCTTAGGACCGGACCGAGGGTGACGTCAGGGACCGCGTTGCTCTCGCAGATAGGCCCAGAGCACAAAGCAGATGAAAGACACGGGGAATGCGAGGTCGGCTAAGATGTTCTGCTTGATCGGAATGTAGTTCGAAATCGAGAGGTATTGGTAGGGTGGGAAGAGCCACGAATCAGCCACGATATACGCCCATAGGATCAGGGAATAGATCCAACCGCCCAAAAGCAGGGCCGAAACCTTCTTCCTTTGCTCCGGCTCCAAGGTTTCTGAAGTCCTCAGAGGTCGTTTCTTATCTCTTTCCCAGAAACGGCGAATGACTTGCTACCAGCCCCGTGCGGAATCCGCGAGTCGAAATTCGGTGGGCCGGAGAAGAGAACCTTATGGGCCTGCGTTCATCCACTGGACTGTGAAACTTGTCCCGTCTGCAGAGATGGCGGACGGCTGCGACTTTACGATGCTTGGGTTGTTCTGGCTGACCATCGTAATCTCTTGGATGGCGGAGCCGTAGGTGCCGATGCCTGCCAGTTTTCCGTTCACCCCGACAGCGCAATTAATCGCGGAGGTTATTCCCGTATTGTCGGAGCCAAAGCCCGCAGTCCCGAAATTCGAAAGGCTGGCGAGATGACACTTTACGAGGATGCAAATCGAGGGGGCCTCTACGATGAACTCAGCGGAGCTCCTTGCTGCTCCCGAGACGGCGCTGGAGGTTCCGTATGCCTTTCCAGTCGTGAAATCCTTTATCGCGATCTTGAATTTTCCGTTCGCGAAGGTAACGCTCGCACCGACCTTGTCGCCTGGATGAATCGCAACTGTCGAGATGGTCTTCGAAGCCTTCGGATAGAATTCAAACCACGCGTAGTAGGTAGGCACGCCGTGGGAGCAGTCGGAGTCTGTCCCCGTCTGCTCGACCGTTGTAGAAGTGAAACCGTCGATGCCCACCCAGAACGCAGAATACGACGTCTCGCTGCTGCCGCATGTGGCTGGTGGGACGACCCATGTGCCTTGGGCGCTAGTTATCGAACCTGTCGCTCCCGTCACTGCGTATCCTGACCAGTTGGAGCTCTGAGCACCGTTGCCCACTCGGATTAGGGGAAAGGCGGACGCTGCCGCAACGCTCGAAAGGGGAACGCTAGTAAGCAGCACGAGGAACCCAATTGCGACTATGGGCAGCCGTTGGGTCAGATTCAAGTTAGCGCCGATGAGCTAAATGCGTTACTATTTAACTGCTCTCGCTGAAGGAATAATCTGGACCAGGATTTTCTATCCGACGAAGGCGACTAGCGTGGCTGTGAGGCAAAAAAAAGATAGAGGGCGCCCGTCTGGAGATCCGAAACGTGGTCGACCTCGGGCGGCACCGCCCTGAACGGCGACCCTAACCAGGACGCTTCATGGATGACACCGCCGTCGAGCGCCGAAGGCATAGGAAAAGACTCCGGCTCCCAGTCCTGATTGGCGGCTCGTGGTTTTCGGCTTCGCTTCTATGATTCGAACTACCTGAAGAAGCCTACCGCGAGCCCGATGATGAAGGTGACCGAAGAATAAGGAAGGTATCCAGCAATTTGCGTCGCCTTCGAGGCGAGAGCCGGCCCCGACTTGAACGAGGAGATCAATGGCTGGATGACCTGCGACGGCGTGATGATGCCTACGAAGATGAGCAGCAACACGATGATTGCGATAGCCGCCCCAATCTTGACGGCGCTCTTGATCACCATTCCCACAAGAAAGCCGATGACGAGAGGTACCAGGAGGGCCACTACGAAGGTGGCCGAGGCAACAGGCGGAAGGATGAATGCCATCGATGACGATAGGCCGGTTCCAAGGTATAAGTGCTTTAGTGAATACTCTTTCGTGGAGCTTTCGTCGCTACTGGGAGCGGGTGACCCTCAGACCGGTCGCGTCGTCGATGAGCTGGGTGGGGAAGAGGCTCCTGATGAAGCTCACCACTTTCTCGTCATGGGCGCCCAGCGTCATGAGGAAGAGGGCGGATGTCCTCCCGTTTCCGGTCGTCTCGTTCACCTGTTTCACGAACTTGTAGGTCCCCTCGAACCCCCCAGACAGGACCATGTCCGAGATGCTGTCGAAGACGATAGACACCTGCGCAGGCGCTGCGGCGGCAGATATCGTCTTGTCAATGAGGTCAAGTATAACCGCTTGGTCGTTGCTGGGTATGAGTATCTGGGAAGGTTCGTTCTCCTCGGGTTTCGGATATGAAACCTTCGTCGAAAGGATGTAGAACCGCACCCCGTTCGTCTTTTGGAGCGCGTTGAATATCGGGCTCCCCTTGGCGGTGAAGACGTAGACGGTGTTGTTGTTCGAGATGGACTGCCGTGCATAGTCGGTCACGGCCTGCTCGTAGGCCACAGAAGGGTCGGCCTCGAGGAGCAACGTCCTCCCTGGAAGGAAGGTCGCGGGGACGCCCAAGCGCTCCGTGAACGGAAACTCCGCGGTGGTCTTGCCAGTTTGCTGTACCGGCTCGAAGAAGGCCGTAAGGAGGGATGCCCTTCTGAATACGAGCGCGCTTACGCCGAACGCGACCGAGGCGATGAGGTACCCGAAAGGCGTGGCGTCGAAATTCGTTGAGAGCAGGTAGCCGTTGAAGAAGAGAAGGTCGATGCCGATGCCGCTCCAGATCAACGGCAGGATGTTCAGCACCCTGCTCACGGACGGGTCCTTGACCTTCCTCGCGGCAAGGATAAGGAGGGAGGAAGGGAAGAGGATGAAGACCGCGAGGATCACCAGGAGCAGCAGGAGGTAGAAATTCGTGAACACGGTGATTGGAACGGTCGCGCCGGTCACGCTGGTGGCAGAAGGGTAGCCAGAGAACGGCTCCTCAGCGACGAGATAGACTCCTGCGTATACGATGAACGCGGAATACGCCCCGAAAACGGCCAGCAGCCACTTCTTCTCTTGGAGGAGCTTGACCACGCTCTTGTTCCCGATTCCCGTGGGGACGATGTACACGCTGACCGCGAGGAGCGTGAGCAGGATCACGTCGGCGAGGATGAGCTCTGTACCCCCGATCGTATATGTCGTGATGAAGTTGACCGAGAGGAAGGCCGTCCGCAGGAACTCGAAGACGACCACCCCTGCGAAGAGGATGTGGACGGCGAGAAGCAGCCCCTTGGTGTACAGGTAGGCGGTGATCTTCTGCCTGTAGATGAAGTATGCAGACAGGCCGGTGATCTCGAGCGTTACTATGTGGACGAGCGGGTAGAGGAGGTAGGGGAATATGTCCGGGGTCACGGCGGCCGTCGCCAGTTGGAGGTCCACAGCCAACCCTACCTCCAGAGGTGCAAGGCTGCGCTAGATAAGTCGGGCGAAATCCCCGACGGCCTCGGCGTGGTTGGGTCTAGAGCCAATGTTTTCGCGCTTTTCCCGCTAAACTTACAACTTTCTTAAGCTTCACGCTATTAAGGCGAGTGGAGCAGAAATTCTAGTCCGGGAACGTGGGAGGGCTGGCCGCGACCAGTGCTGCTCCCGCCTGCAGGAGAGTGGTCTAGTATTTCGAGACCGCCATCTTCGGCGCAAACGAGACCGAGTGGTAGCGCTTGCTGTGCTCGGTGCCCCTCATCTTCAGTATTATCAGGCGGGTCTTGAACTGGTCCTTTTCGACCACGTTCTCGAGCAGCATGACCGAGTCGGCGACGAACCCCTCGATGCCAAACCCCATCCCCGGCGTCTGGCTGATGGTCATAAGCGTGGTCACGCCCTGGCTCTTGAGCGTCTTGTAGACGCTCTTCATGAACGTCCTAAGCTCGAACTTTGACTCAGTAGCGAGGAGCAGGGCAGTCAGGGAGTCGATGACGAGTATCGTGCTCTTCGTCTCCTTCACGGCCGAGATGAGCAGCTGGATGTTGCTCTCCAGCTCCTTCCCCTTCAGAGCGTCCAGGTCGATGACCTTCAGGTTCCCCGTCTTCTCAGCGCCAGCGAGGTCGATCCCGAGCTTCTTCATGTTCCTCTGCAGGTACTCGGCCGACTCCTCAAAGCTCGCGTAGACGACCTTCTCCTTTTGCAAGGTGACGGCGTTGTATGCGAAAGTGGAGGCCAGTATGGTCTTGCCTGTCCCAGGCGCTCCGGCGAGGAGGTGCATGTCGCCGCGAATCAGGCCCCCTTCGATCATG
>Ga0307373_10002725_pt1 | contig 31558 bp, 30 predicted proteins | sample OX2MG_FD_202534 | JGI IMG/M metagenome (GOLD analysis project Ga0307373, IMG submission 202534) | Soil microbial communities from Risofladan, Vaasa, Finland - OX-2 | ecosystem: Environmental > Terrestrial > Soil > Coastal area > Acid sulfate soil | place: Finland: Risofladan, Vaasa | collected...
GGCAAAGCCCCATGGGTCGGCCATCCGGTCACCGTACCCCCGGTCTACCTGGTGACAGGTGCATTTCACGACCGGCACCCGGCCCTTGCTCTATTCTCCCTATTCTTGTAGGAGAAAATACGGATTAAGGCTAGGATCGGTACGGTGGAGAACCAATCCGAGCAGACCGAGCAGACCGAGCCGAGCGGGCAGAGCGGGACCGCACCGGGTCCCGACCGGCTCCGGCCCCTCCTCGAGATCGAAGGCCTCCACGTCTCGGTGGAGGGCCAGCCGATCCTGCGGGGCGTCGACCTCGCCGTCGAGTCGGGCCAGGTGCACGCCCTGATGGGCCCGAACGGGTCCGGGAAGTCCACCCTGGCCAACGTGCTGCTCGGCAACCCGGCCTATGTCGTCGACTCCGGGGCCGTCCGCTTCCGGGGCGAGGACGTCACCACCTGGCCCACCGACGTCCGCGGCAAGGCCGGGATCTTCCTCGCCTTCCAGGAGCCGGAATCGATCGGTGGCGTTCCGGTCATCCAATTCCTGCGCCAGGCGCTGTCCGCCCGCCGGGGAGTGGACATGTCGGTGCTCGAGGTGCGCCTGATGATGATGGAATGGATGGAGAAGCTGGGGATGGACCCGGCCTTCGGGGAGCGCCACCTCAACGAAGGATTCTCGGGCGGGGAGAAGAAGCGCAATGAGATTCTCCAGATGGCCATACTCGAGCCCGAGCTCGCCGTCCTCGACGAGACCGACTCGGGGCTCGATGTGGATGCCCTGCGGACGGTGGCCCGCGGGGTCCACACCGTCCGGGAGGCCCGGCCCGACCTGGGCGTGCTGGTGATCACCCACTACCAGCGCATGCTCGACGAGCTGGCCGCCGATCGGGTCCACCTGCTGGTCGACGGGGTCATCGTGGCCGAGGGCGGGCCCGAGTTGGCCGGGGAGCTGGATTCCGGAGGGTACGACGCATGGCGGAGCTGACCGAGCACACGCCCCTGGACGTCGCCACGCTCCGCAAGGACTTCCCGCTGCTGACCGTGGAGGTGCACGGACACCCCATCACCTACCTCGACTCGGCGGCGTCGTCGCAGCGCCCGGTCCAGGTGCTCGATGCCATGCGCGAGTACGACGAGACCACCCACGCCAATGTCCATCGCGGCGTCTACTCGATCGCTGAAGAGGCCACCCGGCGATTCGAGGCGGCGCGCCACAACGTCGGCCGGTTCATCGGCGCGCCCGACCCGTCACGGGAGATCGTCTTCACCAAGAACGCCACGGAGGCAATCAACCTGGTGGCCCACGCCTGGGGTCGCACCCATCTGCGGCCCGGCGACACCATCGTGGTCACCGAGATGGAGCACCACGCCAACATCGTCCCCTGGCACATGCTGGCGGCCGAGCGCGGACTGACCCTCAGGTGGATCCCCGTCGACGAGGACGGCGAGCTGGTCCTCGACGACCTCGAGCAGCTGATGGACGGCGCCGGGCTGGTCGGGATCACCTGCATGTCCAACGTGCTCGGCACCCTCAACCCTGTCGCCGAGATTGCGGAGGCGGCCCACGCCGCGGGGGCGGTGGTCGTGGCCGACGGCGCCCAGTCGGTCCCCCACCTTCCCACCCGGGTGACGTCGCTCGGGGTCGACTTCCTGGCCTTCAGCGCCCACAAGATGCTGGGTCCCACCGGGATCGGTGTCCTGTGGGGCCGGGACGAGCTGCTCTCGGACCTTCCCCCCTTCCTGGGGGGCGGGGAGATGATCCTCGACGTCCGCAAGGACGGCTTCACCCCGAACGAGGTTCCCTGGCGTTTCGAAGCCGGTACCCCGCCGATCACCGAGGCGATCGGCCTGGGCGCCGCGGTCGACTACCTCCGGGCCGTGGGCATGGAGGCGGTCCGCTCCCACGAGATCACTCTGACCACCTACGCCATGACCACACTCAAGGACCGATTCGGCGACGACATCCGGATATTCGGTCCGTCCGACCCGTCCAAGCGGGGAGGCGTGATCTCCTTCGCCTACCGCGACCTGCACCCCCACGATGTCTCGCAGATCCTCGACGAGTACGGGGTCTGCGTGAGGGCGGGCCACCACTGCGCCAAGCCGCTCATGCGGCGGCTGGGCGTGAATGCCACCGCTCGTGCGTCCCTCGCCCTGTACAACGACCAATCCGACGTCGACACGTTGGCCGACGCCTTGGCCGAGGCCGGGGCGTTCTTCGGATGAACCCCGGACGGTACGCTGTCGGAGTGGACAGTGCTCTTGTGATGCAGGGAAGTGCTCTTGCGATGCAGGGACTCCGCTGATGCCGGGGCTCGAAGATCTCTATCGTGAGATCATCCTCGACCACTACCGATCCCCCCGAAACCGGGGTGAGCTGGCCTCCCCCCCGGCACGACGGGTCGAAGGATTCAATCCGCTGTGTGGAGACGAGATCGTGGTGACGCTGGAGGTGAACGACGCCACGGTGTCCGACATCAAGATCGCCGGAACGGGCTGCTCGATCAGCCAGTCATCCGCGTCGCTGATGTCGGCGGCCGTGTTGGGGAAGCCGGTCGCCGAGGTACGGGATCTGATCCGCACCTTCAAGGGCATGATGTCGATCCACGAGTCGACCCTCCCGCCCGTCAACGGCGGGTCCTCCGACGGACCGGAAGCGAACGTGGACACGATCGAGCCCCAGGCCATCGACATCGACGCCCTCGGTGAGCTGGCTGCGCTCCAGGGCGTCGTCAAGTTCCCCGTTCGGATCAAGTGCGCCACTCTGAGCTGGAACACGCTGGCTCAGGGCCTCGACGAGGCCGGGGACGAGCCAGCCGGCTGACTTGCCGGCTCCGGCGGGTCCGGATCGGCGGTCGGCGGGTCCGGGTGGGCGGGATCGGTCGGGCCGGATCCGATCGTTCCGGCCGTCCTCTGCTGCCGCATCGATGGCCCCGGCTCGGTGGCAGGTCTGTGGAGGTCGCCTACCCGATACCCGTCTCAGCAGGGTGTGGGATCGAAGTCTGTCTCGATCGTCGTCGTCGTGCTCGTCGACGCCGACGTTCCCGGGGTGGACCCATGGGTCGAGGTAGTGGTCGGTGTCGGGGCCGTGGAAGGGGTGGTGGTCGTCGTCGACACCACACCGTCGGGACCGGGAGCAGGGGTGGGCGCAGGCTCCGGCGCCTGACCCAGGAACTGGGAGATCACCTGGGCCGCCTGAGGTTGCTCCACGTAGAGCACCGAGCCCAGATATCCGAACTCCGATGAATCGGCGGAGTAGGTGGGCAGGGTCGCCGTCGACAGAGACTGCGAGGCAAAGGTGTGGAACTGGCGGGCCAGGGAGATCAGGTCGCTCACCGAGAATGTCGAGTCGATCGTGACCCCCTGCACGACCGATCCGATGAAGGCGTTCAGGGTCAGGGGGTTGTACTTGGTCTCCGCCTGATTGATCAGCGCCTTCAGGAACGCGTTCTGACGCTGGATTCGACCGAAATCGCTGGTGCCGTCGTACTGCCAGTAGCCGCTCTTCTTGTACTGGTAGTGGCGACTGCGGGCCACGGCCAGTGAGACCTCGCCGTTCAGGTGTTGACATCCTGACTGCTGGATGTTGAGGCCGGTGAAGCTGTCCATGGCCGGATAGGGGAAGCCGAGTGTGATGCCACCGATGGCGTCGACCGCCCCACGGAATCCGTCGAAGTTGATCTGCACGACGTGTTCGATGGGGATTCCGAAGTTGGCCTCGATCGTCTGGACCAGTTGGTCGGGACCGGTGTTGTATGTGGCGTTGATCCGGTTGTACTTGCCGATCTCGCTGGTATTGCCGGCCACGGACACCACCGTGTCCCGCGGGATGGAGAGCACGCTCACCTGCCCTGTACCAGGGATGATATGGGCGATCTTCACGACATCGCTGCGTTGGCCTGTTGTGGACGATTGGCTGCCGAAATGGACCTGGTCCGAGGCGCTCAGACCGGCACGGGAGTCAGAGCCGATGAGCAGGACATTGAAAGGCTGGCCGACCGGGGCCTTGGTGAGGTGCTTCACCGACACTTTGGTCACCTGGTCGAATCGGTATTGGATGTAGGCATAGCTGGAACCCACCGCCAGCAGAGCCAGCGCCACGACGACAACTCCGGCGAGCAGTATCCGATCCAGCCAGCTGCGCTTTCGTCTGCCTCTCCTCTTGCGTTTGGCCTTACCCTCCGCGCTCCCCTCCGCGGTCCCGCTGCCGCCGTCCCCGGTGCTGCCGGTGGGTTCGGAGCCGCCACCCTGACCCTCGAAACTGCTCGTCGGTGGGTCTTTTCTCTCGGTGTCGCGCTTGGTTTTGCCCTTGCGTCCGGAGGAAGATCGGCCCGAGGATCTTCGGCTCTTCCGAGTAGGAGCCGGCTCGAAATCTGCGTTTGGGAAGTCAACGGCCAGGATGTCAGAGGCGGACAGCACGCCCGCGATCCGAGCGGCGGCGGCGGGGGGCGGCTCGGTACTCGGTTCCGGTGGAGGGTCCTCCGCTTGCCGGGCCTCCGCTCGCCGGGCCTCCGCTCGCCGGTCCTCCGCTTGCCGGACCTCCGTTCGCCGGTCCTCCGCTCGCCGGTCCTCCGCTTGCCGGTCCTCCGCTCGCCGGTCCTCCGCTTGCCGGACCTCCGTTCGCCGGTCCTCTGTTTGCCGCGCCTCCGCTCGCCCATTGCCCGCACTTTGGGGAGTCTCGCCTGGGACCGGGCCCGCCGAGCGGGCCGGCGATACCGTCGCTGAGGAGTCTGGAGGTAGAGGTGGCGGTGGCGAATCCGGGGGCGCGAAGGGCGGCTGGGGAGACGGGGGCGGAGGCTCGACAACGACTGGAGGGTGGGGCGCCACCGGGGTGGCGCCGACGCCCAGGGCGCCGGCGCCGTCAGCGGGAGGGACGGGAGAGGACCGGGCCTTGTCCTTGCCCTTGCCCTTGCCCTTGTCCTTGTCCTTCCCCTTGCGCTTGCGAGGCGCGCTGTGGGCGCCGCCCCGTCGGCGATCTCGGCGAGCCATGTGGGGAGACGCTACCAATCAGGGGCGGAGATCCGGGGGCAGCCCAAGTAGACCATTGAGGCCGAGGGAGGTCCTGACAAGCCAGAACTGCTGGAGGTGCTCAGCTGTAAGCGGCGTATCCGGTCCGGTCGACGATCTCGGCCAGTTCGCTTTGACCGGTCGCCACCACCCGACCATCGGACAGCACGTGCACGACATCGGGGTGGAGGACGTCGAGCAACCGGCGGAAGTGGGTGATGGCCACCACACCGAGGCCCCATTCCTCCGTGGCCGCCTGGACCCTCCTTCCGACCGCACCCAAGCCGTCAACGTCGAGCCCTGAGTCGATCTCATCCAGGACGGCGAACCGCGGCCGGAGGACTCCGAGCTGAAGGGCCTCGTTGCGTTTGCGCTCTCCACCGGACAGGTCGACGTTGAGCGGGCGGTCGAGGAATCGCTCGTCGAACCCGATGCGATCCGCCTCGGCCCTCAAGTGCTCCGCTATGTCGAACCCGTCCGCTCCGGGCTCATCGGCGGGAATGGACGGACGAGCCGACGCCAATGACCTGAGGAGCGATACTCCGGGCACCTCAATCGGGTGCTGCATGCCTATGAACAGACCCGCCCGAGCCCGCTGCCAGGTGGGTAGGGCCAACAAGTCGATGCCATCCAGGGTGACCGATCCGTCCAGAACCTCGTAGCCCGGCCTGCCCATCAGGACATGTGCGAGCGTGCTCTTCCCCGACCCGTTGGGCCCCATCACGGCATGGACTTCTCCGCTTCCCACGGTGAGACTGACCCCTCGCAGGATCTCACGGCCGGCGATCCCCGCCCGGAGCCCTTCGATGCGCAGCTCGCCTGAACTCATGAGACGACCACCGACACATCATCACCTTCGATGACGATCTCGTAGACCGGGACGGGACGGGTCGCCGGGAGCGAACAAGGCTCACCGGTACGGAGATCGAAGGTCGATCCGTGCTTGGCACATTCGATCTCACAATCGTCCGCCCAGACCTCGCCGTCGGCCAGCGAGTAGTCCTCGTGGCTGCAGCGATCGCCGATGGCGTAGTAGTCGTCTCCGATTCGGACCAAGGCCACACGTAGACCGGCTACATCGAATCGCCTGGCCTCGCCGGAAGCCAGTTCGCCGCGGCCGCAGAGACGGGCGGTCTCGGGTGGGCCCGCTTTGCTCGCCGCAGACTCAGACATCGCGCACTCCGCTTCGATCGGCCAGAGCCCGACCGATCATCGAACGCATGCCGGAGATGGGCACCTGGGCGGCGATGTCCTCGAAGAACCCGGCAACGATCAGTCGCTCGGCCACCTGAGGCTCAACTCCCCGGGACTCGAGGTAGTAGCGCTGCTCCTCGTCGACCGGTCCGACCGTCGATGCATGGCTGCATTTGACGTCGTTCTCCTCGATGTCGAGGTTCGGGACCGAATCGGCGTGGGCGCCCTCGTCCAAGACCAGATTGTGATTTGTCTGCATGGCGTCTGCCTTGACGGCTCCCCGACGAACCCGGATCAGCCCGCTGTAGACAGAATGCGATCGGTCAGCCACCGCACCCATGAACAGAAGGTCACTGGTCGTCCTGGGAGCGAGGTGGTCCTGGAGGGTACGGAAATCGAGCATCTGGTCCTCCCGCCCGATGAAGGCGGCCCGCAACAGGCTCGTTCCGGAGCGCCCCCGCAGGGCAGAGTCGGTCCGAAGCCGGGCGTAGGCGCCGCCAAGAGCCACAGCGAAGCTCCGAAGTGTGGCGTCTGCGCCGATCGTGCTGGACTGGTGGGCCAGCTGCCAGGTCTCCGCACCCAGTGACTGCACACTGACGTAGGCCAGCGCGGCACGATCGGACACCTGCAGCTCGGTCACCGGGACCACCAGCCGCTCCGGCCCGTCCGCAGCGCGTCCGCCGTCGGTGGCCGGAGTCGCGGGTGGAAGGTCGGCCAACAGGCCGGTGTCGATGTCGACGACGATTTCGACGAGGCCCGCCTTGGACGCCTCGCCTGCACGGACGACGGTCCGCGGAAACATTGCGTGCCCTCCGGGGCCACTGACGACGTGGACGACCACGATCGGGTCGTCGATGACGGCTCCGGGGCGGACGTCGACGACCACAGGATCCACGCTGAAGGCATCGTTCAGCAACAGGAACTCGCGCGGATCGGTCACCACCGACCCGAGGAGGGACTCCGCTTCACCGTGCTCGGTGACGCGACCGAGGGCCAGGAGATCGTCGCCGACCGACGACGCCACGGTGGCCAGGATTCCGTTGATGGTCACCAGGAGACCCGATCGGTTCCCAAGGGAGGTGATCAGTGAATGGACGCGGTCAGATGATGACAGGCCCGGATCGTTCGGGGACGACCTTGGTGTGGCGCCCTCGGGGTGGAAGCGCTCTAGATCGAGCTGGTCGATCCGGCTGTAGCGCCATACCTCGTCCTTCTCCGCGGGCAGGGGGGCAGAGGAGAATCTCTCGGCGGACGCCGATCGCCGCTGTTGCAGCCACAGGGGCCCGGGCAGGGCTGCAGCCGATTCAGGAGTGAAGGTGGACAGAACAGAAGCCTCTCGCGCAAGGAGGCTCGAACCACGAGCCTCGCCACCATCCTACCGGCCCCCGTTGCCGGGCCGACCTTGATACCGGCCTTGATGCCGGTCCCGGTGCCGGCCTCCACACCGAGCCTCCACACCGAGCCTCCGGACCGAGCCTCTATGCGATTCCGGATTCGATCCCAATCCAATCCGGCCTCGAGGCTCCCACGGGTCCCACGGCTCCCACGGGTCCCACGGGTCCCAGGGGTCCCACGGGTCCCAGGGGTCCCACGGGTCCCACGGGTCCACCGCAGACGAGACTCCGGGCCAGGTACCCGCCTACGCTGTGCACCGTGACCCCGCCACCGGCCCGTCCACCGGGCCCACCCGCCACACCGGCCCCGCCATCAGCCCCAGCGCTCGACTCCTTCTCCTCCGAGGTCCTGTCCATCGAGGCCCACGGGAACGTGGCGACCCTGTGGCTCGACCGGCCGGAGAAGCGCAACGCCATGGGGCCCGCATTCTGGTCCGAGCTCCCCCTGGCCATGGCCGCCATCAGTTCCGATCCCGAAATTCGCGCCGTGGTCGTCGCCGCCCGAGGACCCCACTTCTCGGTCGGACTGGATCTGGTGGCCATGGCGGGGCTGTCCGGGTCCGGGGAACCGGGCAATGGCCCTCCCCTCTCGATGGCTGCCCGGGCCCGGTCGGCGAGGAGCGAGATCCTCCGGCTCCAGGCGTCGGTGACCTCGGTGGCAGAATGCCCGCTGCCGGTCATCGCCGCCATCCACGGCTACTGCATCGGTGGTGGAGTCGACTTGGCGGCGGCGTGCGACGTGCGGATGGCCAGCGCGGACGCCCTGTTCTCGGTCCGGGAGGCAAAGGTGGCCATCGTGGCCGACCTCGGAAGCCTCCAACGCCTCCCGCACATCATCGGCAAGGGCCACCTGGCCGAGTTGGCCTACACCGGGAAGGACATCGATGCGGCCCGGGCAGCCTCGATCGGACTGGTCAACCACGTCAGCCCGGACTCCGAAGCCGTCCTCAGTGACGCCCGGGCGCTGGCCGGCGAGATTGCCGCCAACTCACCCCTGGCCGTACAGGGCACCAAGGCGGTGCTCAGGGCCGGCGAGGGTCGCCCGGTGGCCGAAGGCCTGGAATTCGTCGCCGCCTGGAATGCTGGATTTCTGGCCTCCGACGACCTTGCCGAGGCCATGAGGGCGTTCATGGAGAAGCGCCCGGCGGTCTTCACGGGCAGGTGACGATCGGACACAGCGGCTGACGATCCGCCGGCCGACCGGCGCCGAGGTCGCTGACCACCGGCGTCAAGGTCGCAAACCCGTTCAGCGCCTGCGGCGCCACCAGCGCTGTTCCTTGCGCCCCTCGCGCTCGTCATCTTTGCGCACCTCGGCCAGTACCTCGGGACCGACGGCGTTGATGATGCCCTCCGCCTGATCGAGCAGCTTGGCCGCCTCCTCGCCGGGTACGTCGGGCATGGGCTCGAGTTTGGGCTCCACCAGGGAGCCGTGGGACCAACCGACGTCGGCCAGGCGGGGGGCGTACGACGCGCAGTCGTCCGGACACTTCCACGGGGCCTCGGGAGCCAGGTCGAGGACACAGAACCTGGCCACCTCACCCGAATCGTAGGTGCGGCTCTGGAAGTGTTTGCACTCTTCCCTCATCGCCATGGGTTCATTCTGCCCTTCGGAGCGCCCCTCTGTCAGCCCGTCCCTTCGTCAAGCCGCCCGGTGTCCCCGCTTGACCGGTGGCCGCCGGCGTCGATCAGCCGACGGAGCCCTCCATCTGCAGCTCGATCAGTCGGCTCCACTCGACGGCGTACTCCATCGGCAGGGTGCGGGTGATCGGCTCGATGAACCCGTTGACGATCATGCCCATGGCCTGGGTCTCGGAGAGGCCCCGGCTCATCAGGTAGAAGAGCTGGTCGTCCCCGACCTTGGAGACGGTGGCCTCGTGGCCTATCCGAGCGTCACGCTCGGCTACCTCCATGTACGGCTTGGTCTCCGACACCGACGTATCGTCGAGGAGAAGCGCGTCGCACCGAACGAAGCTCTTGGCGTGCTTGGCCCCCTCGTCCACGTGGACCTTGCCGCGGTAGGTGGTGATGCCGGCGTCCTTGGAGATCGACTTGGACACGATGGTCGAGGTGGTCTCGGGAGCCGAGTGGATCATCTTCGCCCCCGCGTCCTGGTGCTGGCCCGCTCCGGCGTAGGCCACCGACAGCACCTCACCCGAGGCCTTCGGCCCCATAAGGTAGACGGACGGGTACTTCATGGTCAGCCGTGAGCCGATGTTCCCGTCGATCCATTCCACATGGGCCTCGGCTTCGGCTCTCGCCCGCTTGGTCACCAGGTTGTAGACGTTGTTGGACCAGTTCTGGATGGTGGTGTACGTGATCCGCGAGCCCTCGAGCGCAACCAGCTCCACCACGGCCGAGTGCAGGGAGTCACTGGTGTAGACCGGGGCCGAGCAGCCTTCGATGTAGTGCACCTGGGAGCCGACGTCGGCGATGATCAGCGTCCGCTCGAACTGGCCCATGTTCTCGGCGTTGATCCGGAAGTAGGCCTGCAGGGGCTGGTCGACGATCACGTTCGGGGGGACGTAGATGAACGAGCCACCGGACCAGACGGCCGAGTTGAGCGCGGCGAACTTGTTGTCGTTGGGGGGGATGATCTTCCCGAAGTACTTGCGGACCAGGTCGGGGTACTCCCGGACCGCGGTGTCCATGTCGCAGAAGATGATGCCCAGGGCCTCGAGATCCTCCCGGTTGCGATGGAAGACCACCTCGGACTCGTACTGGGCGGTCACACCGGCCAGGTACTTGCGCTCGGCCTCGGGGATCCCCAACCTCTCGTAGGTGTTCTTGATGGCGTCGGGGAGGTCGTTCCAGTCCTCCACCTGTCCCGAAGTCGGCTTGATGTAGTAATAGATGTCGTCGAAATCGAGGTCGGGCATATTGACGGCGAACCACTCGGCCATCGGGCGCTTGTCGAAGCGTTGGAGGGAGCGGAGCCGGAAGTCCCGCATCCACTCGGGCTCCTTCTTCATCGCCGACATCTCGCGGACGATGGACTCGTTCAGCCCCTTCTTGGGCTTGAAGACGTAGTCCTCTTCGTCGGACCACCCAAGCTTGTATTTTCCGAGGTCGAGGTCGGTGGTGGTCATGTGGCTCCCGAGATGCCGTCCCGGACGGGACTGATTTCTCCTATACAGATAGTAACAACCGGGGGGCCGGGGCGGAACGGCATGCAGCGTCCCGGCCAGAAAGACGTGTCATCCTGGTCGAATGCCCGAGGATTTGACGACCGAGCGCCCGACCGAGGGCCGGTCGGAGCGCCCGTCCGCGGCGCTCGAGGCCCCCGTCCCCGATCGCCGTCCGGTCGAGCTCGAGGCCCACGGCGACGTCCGGATCGACGACTGGTTCTGGCTCCGGGACAAGGACGATCCCGCCGTGATCGACCACCTCAGGGCGGAGAACGCCTACACCGAGGCGGTCCTGGCCCCCACCCGAGGGCTGCAGGCGGCCCTGTTCGAAGAGATCGTCGGTCGCATCGAGGAGACCGACCTCTCGGTTCCGGTCCGCAAGGGCCCTTGGCTCTACTACAGCCGCACCGTGGAGGGGAGCAGCTATGGCATCCATTGCCGCCGGCCGTTGCCCGACGGCGGCGGCGGCGCCCGGACCGACGGCGCCAGCGCGGCGGGGTCCGAGGGCACCCACGACGCCGTGCCGGAGGGGGAGGTGGTCCTGCTGGACGAGAACCGTCTGGCCGAGGGGCACGACAACCTCGCCGTCGGGAACCTCGAGATCAGCCCCGACCACCGCTGGATGGCCTACTCGACCGACACCACCGGCGGCGAGCGCTACACGATGCGGTTCGCCGACCTCGTGTCCGGCACCGAGTCCCCCGAGTCCATCGAGGACACGACCTACGGGGCCGCCTGGGCCGACGACAACGCCACGGTCTTCTACGTCCGGGTCGACGAGGCCATGCGCCCCCACCAACTGTGGCGCCACCAGGTCGGGACCGAACCGGGCTCGGACGTTCTGGTCTACGAGGAGCCCGACGACCGCTTCTACCTCGGGGTGGGGAGGACCAGGGACGACGGCTACATCCTGATGGGCCTTTCCTCGAAGGTGACCTCCGAGGTCCGTGCGTTGGCCGCGGACCGCCCGCTCGGGGAGTTCACGGTCATCGAGCCCCGGCGCCAAGGGGTCGAGTACAGCGTCGACCACGACCGCGGCGACCACGCAGAGGGGCGGGCCGGCCGGTTCCTCATCGTGACCAACGACGGGGCCGAGGACTTCCGGCTGATGGAGGCGCCGGACGGCTCGCCGGGACGCGCCCACTGGGCCGAGGTGATCCCGGCGAGGCCCGGGGTCAGGCTCGACAATGTCGAGCCGTTCGCCGGCCACCTGGTGGTCTACGAACGGGCCGAGGGCGAGACCCGGATCCGAGTCGTCGACGCGGCAACCGGTGCCTCGACCGTCGTGGACCAACCCGACTCCCCCTCGACCGCCTGGGGCGGGGCCAACCCCGAGTACGACTCCACCGCCCTCCGCTACGAGTACACGTCCCTCACCACCCCCCGCTCGGTCTACGACCTCGACCTGGTGTCGGGCAAGACCGTCCTGTTGAAGCGCCAGCCGGTGTTGGGCGGGTTCGATCCGGGCCGCTACCGGACGGAGCGCCGCTGGGCGGCGGCGGACGACGGGACCCGGGTCCCGATCTCGTTGGTCTACCGGCCCGACCTGGTGGGCGGCCCCGCCGGCTCAGGGGCCTCCCCCTGCCTCCTGTACGGATATGGCTCCTACGAGGCGTCGATCGACCCCACCTTCTCGTCCCTCCGCCTCAGCCTCCTCGACCGGGGCTTCGTCTTCGCCATCGCCCACATCCGGGGTGGGGGCGAGATGGGCCGGGCCTGGTACGAGGGGGGCAAGTTCGCCGCCAAGCCGAACACCTTCACCGACTTCGTGGCCTGCGCCCGGGCATTGATCGCCGAGGGATGGACCTCATCGGACCGGCTGGTGGCGAGGGGTGGGAGTGCCGGCGGCCTCTTGATGGGGGCGGTGGCCAATCTGGCCCCCGAGCTGTTCCGCGCCATCGTGGCCGAGGTCCCGTTCGTCGACTGTCTCAGCACCATCATGGACGAGACCCTCCCGCTCACCGTGACCGAATGGGACGAGTGGGGCAACCCGGTGGAGGACCCGGAGATCTACTCGGTGATGAAGTCCTACTCCCCCTACGACAACGTCCGCTCCGTCGATGCGGAAGGGGCCGCGGTCCGCTACCCGGACATCCTGGCGACGGGAGGGCTGTCCGACCCCCGGGTCGGCTTCTGGGAGCCGGCCAAGTGGGTGGCGAAGCTCCGGGCGGCCAACCCGGAGAACCGGGTACTGCTGAAGACCGAGCTCGGAGCCGGCCACGGCGGCCCGACCGGGCGCTACGACGCATGGAAGGACGAGGCGTTCATCTTCGCCTTCATCCTCGACGCCCTGGGACTCACCGAGTCCGCATCCGGGTCATAGGGGCCCACGGCGGGGCGGGCTTCCCCTCAGCCGTTCGAGCCGGTGGAGCCGGCCGAGCCGGTGGAGCCGGTCGAGCCGGTCGACGTCGCCGACGGCTCGAACGTGGCTGCGAACGGGGTTTGGGTCGGGGTGGGGAGGACGACGGGCGCGTCACCGACCGCCAGGGACGCTGCCAGGCTCCCCAACTCCACCCTGACGGTTCCGCTCCCCTGGATCTGTTGTACCTGTCCGGCCTGGAGGGTTCCCGTCCACAACGTGGACCCGGTGGAGACGGTGGTGGCGTCGACCCAACAAGGACCCGAGGCGCTGACGGTCAGCTGGTAGGGGCTGGAGCCGACCGGGTAGGTCGCCGTGGCCGGGGTCGACGACAGGGCCAGGACCGGGGCGGGTGGCGTACCGGAGGAGGCCTTGGGCTTCCCCTTCGTCTTCGCCGAACTGGCGCCCCGGTGGGACGACCCGGTGACGGTCGCCGGGGTGGTTGCCGAGGCGGACGCTGGGATGCTGTGGTGGGTGACGGCCGACGATGGGGGGTTGGTGGAGTTCGCACGTGTCGGGGAGTGGGAGCGGCGGCTCCCGACGAAGGCGAGGACGGCGAAGAGGACGAGCGCCGCGACGACCACCGCCACCGAGGCCCGCCGGCGCGGACGATGGTTCATCGAGTCGAGCGCATGTCGCTGCGCCCGATCGGTGCGCGGGACGGCGACACCCTCGCTGGACGGTTCACGCCGGTACCGGTCCCGCGGGCGGGAGTCGTCGAAGACCAGCGGGGTCCCGAGGTCGGGGAACTCGTCGTTGCCATTGACCGGGACCGGGGGGACGGATCGGGTCGTCCCCACCCCGCCCTCGGAACCCTGGCGGCTGTAGAATCTCGGGCCGGCCAGCGGGTCGCCGGGGGGGTCAGCCTGCCCGATCGCCCCGTCTGATGACCGGATCGTCCGGTCCGAAAGGTGTTCGAGGGTTCCCAGAGCCGAGTGGTAGCTCCGGACCGAGCTCAGATCGTCGCCTCGGGGTCGCCGGAGGACGATCGCGGCAAAGGCCACGACGGCGACCAGTACGGCTCCGACCAACACGATCCACATCCAGACCATTCAACCCGAAGCGGCAGCCGACCGGTTCGCGAGGCCCTTACAGCCGCCATCCCGGAAGGCGGCCCTCCCCCGGGGGGAGTCCGGGGAAGTGAGGCCGGGGAGTCCGGGTGGCGCTCGGGTCGGGGGCCGGTTCTGGCCGGTGGAGGGGTCAGATGGCGGTGACCGAGGTCAGTCCCCCATCGACGGTCAGGTGGGTGCCGGTGACGAACGAGGCCTCGTCCGAGAGCAGGAACCGGATCGGCCTGGCGACCTCGTCCGGGCTCGAGACCCGCTGGAGCGGGGTCCGCTCCTCCAGCTGCTGGCGGAATCCGGGCAGTTCGAATGCAGGGGCGAGCATGGGAGTGGCCACGGCACCCGGGCACACCGCATTGACACGGAAGCCCTCCATGGCGAAACGGTGGGCGATCGATCGCATCAACCCGAGCACCCCCGCCTTCGAGGCGCAATAGGCGGTGAGCATGGCGCTCCCGAACAGCCCCTCGATCGATGAGATCAGCACCATCGCCGAACCAGGGCCGGCCTGCCGGAAGGGGTCGAGGAGCATCCGTGAGATCATGGCCGCCGCCCGCAGATTGACGTTGAGCGTGGAGTCCCAAAGGTTGTCGTCGATGAAGTCGACCGACATCGGGCCCGAGACTCCGGCGGCGTGGACGAAGCCACCCAGTGACCCGAGGGCCCTCGCTGCGGCGGGCACCCCCTCTTCGACGGCTGCCGTGTCGGCGACGTCGACGACCGACCACTCGGCCACGCTCCCGTACCGGTCCCGGCACAGGGCGGCGCTCTCCTCGGCACCTTCGGCGTTGACGTCCCAGATGGCCACCGGTCGACCGACCTCGGCCAGGGCCAGGGCCGTCTCTCGGCCGATGCCCGATCCCCCACCGGTCACGAGCACCCCGGTGGCAGGCGAGCCCAGCCGGTCGTGGTGGCCACCGCTGCCTCGGGTCGAACCAGCCGGGGCCGTCTCCATGGTGGGGGTCCGGGTGGTCGGGGGCTGAGCGGTCGGGGGCGGATCGGCCGGGGGCGGAGCGGTCGGGGGCGGAGCGGTCGGGGGCTCCGGCGACCGGGAGCCGGGGGCCGGCCCGGAGGCTGCTGCTGGACGGGGAGCCGTCGACGAGGTCATCAGAGGTGGCGAGCGATCAGGTCCTCAGCCCCATCCGAGGTTGCACCCCGGGATCGATCTCCGAGCGCATCGGGTTCGACCGGTCCCGGTCGGACAGCACGGGATCGGTCAGTCCCCAGTCCGCTCCGATGGCCGGATCGTCCCAGGCCACACCCAGCTCGTCATTCGGGTTGTAGTAGCCGTCCACGAGGTACCACAGGGTGAGGTCGGTGAGCGAGGCGAAGCCGTGGGCCACCCCTGGCGGGATGAACAGGCCGCGGTCATGGTCGCCTTCGAGGTCGAGGGTGAGGGTGGCCCCATCGGTCGGCGACCCCCGGCGTAGATCGTGGAGGACCACCCGGGCCGTTCCGCGGAGCACGTACCAGTAGTCGGCCTGGTGCAGGTGGTAGTGGAGGCCGACGATGGCGCCCGCCGCCTTCTCCGAGCGGTTGGCCTGGGTCATCTCCCTTCCCAGTGGGAACCAGCTCCGTCGATAGGTCTCCACGAAGCGGCCGCGCTCGTCGCCGTGGGCGTTGGGCTCGACCACGATGACGTCGGCGATGACCCCGGACTCGCTTATCTCTGGCACGTGCTACTCCCCATCCTCGTCGCTCTGGCGCGGGGCAACAGTAGCGAAGCTGCTCCGGAAGAACACAAGGGGAGACCCGTCGCCAAGTCCGAGGTCGAGCACCTTCCCGATGATCAACTCGTGGTCTCCGGCCTCGTGCACGAGCTCTACGTTGCAATCGACCCAAGCGAGGCATCCCTCGATGACCGGCGCTCCGCTGACCGGCGCCGGATGCCAGCTCACCCCCTCGAACTTGTCGCCTCCGGACACGGCAAAGCGGCGGCACACCGCCTCTTGGTGGTCGCCGAGCACGTTGACGCAGAACCTTCCGGCCCGGGCGATCCGGGGCCAGCTGGTGGACGAGCGGGCAGGGGCCACCGCGATGAACGGAGGGTCGATGGAGAGCGAGACAAAGCTCTGGCAGGTGAAGCCGACCGGTCGGCCGTCCTCCATGCCCGCCACTACGGTCACCCCGGTGGTGAACCGGCTCATCGCCTCCTTGAACTGGGCCAGGTCGAACGCCCCGGTCATGCCTTCCCCAGATCCACCGATCTCCCCTCGGCGGCGGCACTGACGTCGAGCACCTGCCGGGGTGCCAGGCGCCGGGCGTGGTCGAGCATCCGGTCGATCTCCTTGTCGGTGTGGGCGGGGTCGTGGTGGAAGAGGCTGAGCCGGTGTGCACCCGACTCGCGGGCCACCGTGACCGCGTAGGCGGCCGTCGAATGGCCCCAGTCCGACAGGTTCACGAACTCCTCGTCGGTGTACTGGGCGTCGTGGATGAGGAGGTCGGCGCCCTCGCACAGCTCGAGGACATCCTTGTCCAGAGTGCGCCGGTCGAGCGGGGCCTGATGGTCGGAGATGTAGACCATCGCCCGGCCGTCGGCCTCGATCCGGTAGCCGAGGGTATGGCCGATGTGCGGGATCGTCCGCGCCTTGACCACGATGGACCCGACGGAGAAGTCGGAGGGCCCCTCCAAGTCATGAATGCGCAACTCGCCGCGGAAGTCGGCCATGTGGACGGGGAAGAACGGGGGCTTCACCATCCCGGCCAGCACATCATGGAGCGAGGCCCCCTGCTGGGATGGCCCGAAGACGTCGAGGACCGCCCCCGGGTCGCGCATCGGAGCGAAGAAGGGCAGGCCCAGCACGTGGTCGTAGTGCAGATGGGTCAGCAGTGCGGTCGCATGCAGCGGGACGCCGGAGGCCTTCAGGGGGGTCTGCAGATAGTCGCCGAGGGCGCGCAGCCCCGTCCCCAGGTCGAGGATCAGCTGGGGCTCGTCCTCCACCTCGACCAGGACGCAGGACGTATTGCCCCCGTAGCGGCGATGCTGGTCCGACGAGCATGGGCACGAGCCCCGGACTCCGAAGTAGGTGATTCTCACCGAAGGTGGAGGCTACTCGGACATCAGCCACCGACCCCCGAGTACCCTCCCAACCATGGACCGAGCCAGGGTCACCGCCAACGGCGTCGACTTCGCCTACCTGACCGATGGGCCGGGCGACGGGCCGCTGGCCCTGTGCCTTCACGGGTTCCCCGACACTGCCCACACGTGGCGCCACCTCCTGGTCTGCCTGGCCGATGCCGGCTTCCATGCGGTGGCGCCCTTCCTGCGGGGTTACGCGCCGACGTCGGTGCCGGCGGACGGCCGCTACGACACAGGCACCCTGGCCCTCGATGCCTGCGCCCTCCACGAGGCCCTGGGCGGCGACGGGGAGGCGGTGATCATCGGCCACGACTGGGGAGCCCTCGCCACCTACGGCGCGGCGGCGGTCGAACCCGACCGGTGGCGCAGGGTGGTCGCGGCCGCGGTGGCCCCCCAGGCATCGATGGCCGACGGGTTCTTCACCTACGACCAACTGCGGCGCAGCTGGTATGTGTTCTTCTTCCAGACCCAACTGGCCGAGCACGCGGTGTCCCTGGACGACCACGCCTTCATCGATCGCCTGTGGGCCGACTGGTCGCCGGGTTTCGACGGGTCCTGGGATGCAGCCCGGGTGAAAGAGGCGCTGGCCACGCCCGAGAACCTGAATGCGGCCATCGGCTACTACCGGGCCATGTTCTCCGGGCCACCCGACGATCCCGAGGCGGCGGCCGCCCAGGCGGCGAGCGGCACCGTGGCGCCGCAGCCCACCTTGTACCTCCACGGTGCAGATGACGGATGCATGGGAATCGACAGCATCGGAACGGTGACCGACTTCCTGGCCCCGGGCTCGGAGATGGCGGTCATCGGTGGGGCCGGGCACTTCCTGCACGTGGAAAGGCCCGACGAGGTCAACGGTCACATCCTCCGGTTCCTGTCCTCGTAGCCCGGCGCCCGATGGCCCCCTGGGTCCGGCCCAGGGTGGGTCCGGCCCAGGGTGGGTCCGGCTCAGGGTGGGTCCGGCTCAGGGTAGGTGGAGCCTCCCGTCCCGGCCCCGGGCCACCAGCCCGTCGTCGATCAGCCCGGCCACGATCCGTCCCGCCCGTTCGGGGTCGTCCGGCCATCCGGTCGCCCCGGCCACCTGGTCAGGGGTCACCTCCCGCTCCCGCAGGGCATCGACCAGGCGGCCACGGCCCTGGCGGTCGGAGCCGGCGAAGGCGCTCTGCGGTGTCGAGACCCCCGCCGAGCCCCGGGCCGGATCGGGAAGGAGCCGGCCGCCGGACACCCACCGGCAGCGGCGGCGGATCGGGCACTGCGGGCACCGGGGGCTCCCGGCGACACAGACCGACGCACCGAGATCGAGCAGGGCCTGGCCGAATTGCCAACCCCGCCCGGCGGGCACCATCGCGTCGGCCAGGGTCTGGGCCTCGGGTGTCCGGACCGGCCGGCCGGCAACCGCCCGGGCCAGCACCCTTCCGGCGTTGGTGTCGACCACCCCGACATCGGCCTCGAAAGCGAACGCCAGCACCGCCCGGGCCGTGTAGGGCCCCACCCCCGGCAGGGCGAGCAGCTCGCCGAGGTTGGCGGGCACCCGGCCGGCGTGGCGGGTCATCACCGCCGACGCCGCCCGGTGCAGGTGGCGGGCGCGTCGGTTGTATCCCAGGCCCTGCCAGGCCCTCAGGACCTCCCCCAGGGGAGCCGACGCACACGCACCGGGAGTCGGGAATACCTCCATGAACCGCTTGAACACCGGGACCACCCGCGTCACCTGGGTCTGCTGGGCCATCACCTCGCTCACCAGAACCGCCCACGGATCCCGGGTGGACCGCCACGGAAGCTCGGGGCGCCTCGACCCGTCCCCCGGCGCCGTCCCCCACTGTTCGATGGCCGACCCGATGGCCCGCACCTGGGCGGGGTTGCGGACCGGGGCGGGACGGGCAGGGGCGGGACGGGCAGGGACGGCAGGCCCGTTCAATTCCAGACGTCATCCCCGTAGGGACGGCGGCGCGGCGGGGCGGCGGCCTCCTTCCAGACCATCACCATCCGCCGGAAGAAGCACACCTCCTCACCGTGCTGGTTGAAGCCCTTCGTCTCGACCGTCACGACACCCCGGTCGTCGCGTGACTTCGACTCCACCTTGCTGATCACCTTGGTCTCCGCGTAGATGGTGTCCCCGTGGAAGGTGGGCGCCCGGTGGATGAGGGACTCGACCTCGAGGTTGGCGATGGCCATGCCGCTGACGTCCGGGACGCTCATACCCAGGACGAGGGAGTAGACGAGGTTGCCGACGACCACGTTCCGGCCGTGGACCGTCTCGTGCTCCGCGTACCAGGCGTTGGTGTGGAGCGGGTGGTGGTTCATGGTGATCATGCAGAACAGGTGGTCGTCCGCCTCGGTGATGGTCTTGCCCGGCCAGTGGCGGTAGATGTCCCCCGGCTCGAATTGCTCGAAGTATCGGCCGAACGGCCGCTCGTAGGCGGTCACCGGTCAGTCGCGGACCAGGGTCGGCCGGGTCGTGAATCCCAGCACCCAGTCCGAGTGGGAGTCGCCGTCGATGGCCATGCGCCAGGTGTAGCGGGTGCCCGGCGTGAGCGGCAGCGGGCCGAGGTTGACGGCCAGGGCCACGTCGATGGGGGAGCCCTCGGGTATGCCCGGAGGCCGGCCCACGGTGAACTCCCCCCGCACCTCGACCGGGTGCTCGCCCTCGGGAGTGTCGACCAGGACCGGCCGTCCGTCCGCATCCTCCAAGAAGAGCTCCCAGTGATGGGACGACTCGGCCTCGTGCCAGCCGACGTCGATCTTGAGGGCGATGGCCGACGGCACGGGATCGGGGCCGGTCATGCTCCAGCCCCCGCCCAGCACGTAGAGCTTGCCGTCGGACACCTGGGCTGCGTCGCACAGCATCATCGTCACTCTCACGAACCGTGAGAATACCGGCTCCGAAGGGCGGAAATTCGAGAATGTCGGTGAGATCCGGTTCGCCGCCGCCGACGGCGATGCGCAACGGACGGGTGGTGCCCCCGGCCATGGGCGCCGGTAACGTTGGCCCATGGAGCTACGGGGCCTGAGAGACGACGTCTACCGCCGCCCCCTGGCCACCGCCCTCGAGCGACTGGGGATCGGCCCGGGTTGGACGTGCGTCGACGTCGGGGCTGGTGGGGGTGACGTGACCGTGGCCCTGGCGGAGATGGTGGGCCGGGCCGGAAGGGTCTACGCCGTGGACAGTGACCCGCAGGCCCGCGACGAGGTCGCCGCGGCCGCTGCCGCCCACAGCCAGGTACTGGCCGTCACCCAGGCCGGCGAGGACCTCCGCCTCCCCGAAGCGGTCGACCTGGCCTTCTGTCGGTTCTTGCTCCTCCACGTGGCCGAGCCCTCGGTCGTGCTGGCGCGGATGGCCGGCGCCGTCCGCCCCGGCGGGTGGGTGGTGGCCCAGGAGCCGATCACTTCTGCCGGCCGGATCGACGGGAAGCCGTTCTCCATGCCGTCGGCCCGGCACCCCGACATCGGGGCCCTGCTCCCCTCGCTGGCCCGCGACGCCGGGTTGGTGACCGTCGACGCGTGGGCCGAGGCGCCCGCCGGAGCGGGGCCCGGGCCGGTGGCCGACTATCTCAAGCTCCTGGCCGAGGTCGATCCCGGTGACGACCCGGTGGTGTTGCCGCCACTCGTCACCGTCGTGGCCCAGGCCCCGGCACGGTGAGGTGGTGGGAAGGCCGGAGCCGGATGCCGGCTGGGTGGTGGCCGGCGGGCGGCGGTCGGGCCCGGCGGGGTCGAAGGAGACCCCACCAGCGTGCCGGTAACCTTCGAAGGTGACCCCCGAACAACCCCGCCCGCCTGACCTGGCCGCCGCCGCCGACGCGGTCGGAGTGGCCCGGTCCGTCGTCTCCGCCGGCACGGGGGCCCTCCTGGCCGAGGGTGGTCCCGACCGGGCGCAATCCCTGGGCTACGACCTCGCCCACGCGGCGGCGGCGGTCCGCACTGCGGAGGCGGCCCTCGCCTACGGGGCCCTGGGCGAGACCGAGGCCCGCATCGCCTGTGCCTTCGCGGCCGACGCACTCACTGACCTGGCGTCGCGGACCGTCGGCCGGAGCCGCCAATGGCGGGTGGCCCCCGACTGGATGGCGCCGGCCGAGGAGTTCGTGGCCGGGTTCGGGGATCCGGCCTTCGTGGCGACGCTGGCCGAGGTGGAGGGCGACCGCCACCTCGACGCCGACTTCGAACTGGTGCGGGAGACCTTCCACCGGTTCGCCCACGAGCAGATCCGCCCCCGGGCCGAGCACATCCACCGGGCCAACACGGACATCCCCGAGGAGATCATCTCCGGCATGGCCGAAATGGGTGGCTTCGGGATGTCGGTGCCCGAGGAGTACGGGGGCTTCGCCACCGGGGGCGAGGCCGACTACATGGGCATGGTGGTGGCCACCGAGGAGCTGGCGTGGGGATCGCTCGGGGCGGGCGGATCGCTGATCACCCGCCCGGAGATCCTCACCCGGGCCATCGTCCACGGTGGCACGGAGGACCAGAAGCAGCTCTGGCTGCCCAGACTGGCCACCGCCGAGGTGATGGGAGCCGTCGCCGTCACCGAACCCGATTTCGGATCGGACGTGGCCGGGGTGGTGACCGCCGCGGCACCCACCGAGGGTGGGTGGTTGATCAACGGAGTGAAGACCTGGTGCACGTTCGCGGCCCGGGCCGACGTGCTCATGCTGCTGGCCCGCACCGACCCCGACAGGGACAAGGGCCACCGGGGCCTGTCCCTGTTCCTGGTCGAGAAGCCCAAGGCGGACGGGCACGGGTTCGTGTTCACCCAGGACCACCGGCAGCAAGTTCGCTCCGGGAGGTCGCGGGGAAGGATGGAGGGTCGGGCCATCGACACCCTGGGCTACCGCGGCATGCACTCCTACGAGGTGGCCTTCGAGGACTGGTTCGTCCCCGACGCCAACCTCGTGGGCGGGAAGGAAGGCCTGGGCCAGGGCTTCTATCTCCAGATGCAGGGGTTCGAGAACGGCCGCCTCCAGACCGCGGCGCGGGCCATCGGGGTCATGCAGGCCTCCTACGAGGCGGCGGTCGACTACGCGCGGAACCGGGTCGTGTTCGGTGCGCCGATCATCGAGTACCAGCTGACCCGGGTGAAGCTGGCCCGGATGGCCGTGCTCATCCAGTCGACACGGCAGTTCTCCTACGAGGTGGCCCGCCTGATGTCGAAGGGAGAGGGCGGCCTCGAGGCGTCGATGGTCAAGGCCTATGTCTGCCGGGCGGCGGAGTGGGTGACCCGTGAGGCGCTCCAGATCCACGGTGGCATGGGGTACGCCGAGGAGTTCCCGGTGAGCCGGTACTTCGTGGACGCCCGGGTGCTCTCGATCTTCGAGGGTGCCGACGAGACGCTCGCGCTCAAGGTGATCGCCCGGCGGTTGCTGGCCGACGCCGGGAGCTGAGCGGCCGGTGGACCATGCCGAACTGACCACCGCCGTCCGACAGGAGTGCGGGGCGTTGACCTTCGCGTTGGAAGCAGGACCGACCGACATCGCGGTGCCGACCTGCGCGGGCTGGACCGTGGCTGACCTGGCCGTCCACGTCGGCAACTTCTGTGGGTTCTGGAGCCACGTCCTGTGCGAGGGCACCGGCCGGGCGAAGACCCCCCTCCCCGACCCTCCGACCGGCGACGGCGTTGTGTCGTGGGTGGCCCGGGCATGCGCCGATCTGATCAGCGGGCTGGAGGCCACTCCGGCAGCCACCGAGGTTTGGACCTGGTTCGAGGCGGATCGGACCGCGGGGTTCGTGGCCCGCCGCTGCGCGCACGAGTTGTCCGTGCACCGCTATGACGCCCAATCGGCCCGCGGCATCTGCACGCCCATACCGATCGAGTTGGCCGCGGACGGGATCGACGAGGTCCTCGACGTCCTCATCACCACCCGCGATCAGCCGGCGGAGGGATCGGGGAGGAGCCTGGCGCTGCTGTCCACCGATGTCGGGTCGGAATGGTTGGTGGCCCTGAAGCCGGGCCGGATCGAGGTCGAGCGGCGCACCGGGGACGAGACTCCCCGGGAGGGCCCGGAGCTGTTCGTCAGCGGGACGGCGTCCGACCTCGAGCTCACGCTGTACCGACGACCGACCCTCAGCCCGGTCGACGTCCACGGCGACGACACCGTCCTCGAGGAGTGGTACCGCCGGTTCGCCTTCTGACCCGCCTGTCCAGTTCCCGGCGGCGGACGTCAGGCCCGGCGGAGCCGGAGGATCCCGGAGCCGGTCGCCGCCGGACCTCGGATCATCACGAGGGGATCCGGGTAAGAGCGGAGACCCGGTCAGGACGGAGACCGGGTCAGACCGGAGACCGGGTCAGGCCCGCCCGCTCGCCGCGGGTCACGAACTTGGTGGCCATTTTGCGCGAGGCCTCGTCGATCATCTCGTCGCCGAACATCACCGCGCCGGACCGGTCGTCCTCGGTGGCCTTCCGGTAGGCATCGAGGATGCTCCAAGCCTTGTCGAACTGCTCCTGGGTCGGCGAGTAGACCTCGTTGAGCACGCCGACCTGGTCGGGGGTGAGCGCCCATTTGCCGTCGTAGCCGAGCACCCGGGTCCGCATCGAGAACTCGCGGAGGCTGTCGAGCTCGCGAACCTTGAGGAACGGGCCGTCGATGACCTGGAGCCCGTTGGCACGACCGGCCATGAGGATCTTCGAGAACACATAATTGAAGTGGTCGCCCGGGTATTCGGGGATGGCCACGCCGCCGGTCAGCACCGGCATCTCCATCGACGCGGCGAAGTCGGCCGGGCCGAAGATGATGGTCTCCAACCGCGGGGAGGCGGCGCAGATCTCCTCGACGTTGATCAACCCGCCCGTGGTCTCGATCTGGGCCTCGATCCCGATGTGCCCGACCGGGAGCCCGCACTTCTTCTCCACCTGGGTCAACAGGAGGTCGAGCGCCACCACCTCGGCCGCCCGCTGCACCTTCGGCAGCATCAGCTCGTCGAGCCGCTCACCCGCATTGGCGACCACCTCGATGACGTCGCCGTAGGTCCACTCCGTGTCCCAGGCGTTGATCCGCACGCACAGGACGCGGTCGTCCCACGCCAGGTTCTTGATGGCGTCGGCCACCTTGGCCCGGGCCGCCTCCTTCTCCGACGGGGCCACCGAGTCCTCGAGGTCGAGGAAGCTCATGTCGGCAGGGACGGTCGGGGCCTTGGCCAGAAAGCGCTCGTTCGACCCGGGAGAGGACATGCACGAGCGGCGGGGCAGGTTTCTTGAGCGTTCGGACATGCAGTGATGGTACGGCCCAATCGGGGGGAGCCCCAAATGGGGCACGGCCAGTGGCCCGCAGCCGATAGCTGCTCGCCGTTTCTGCCCTGGGCCGCTACCCGGGGCCGCTACCCGGGGCCGCGCTGCCCTCGTGGTCGGTTCCGGTCCCGTCGATCCTTATCTGGTCGGCCAGCAGGTCCGGGGTCAGCTGCTCGGCGAGCAGCCGGTCGAAGCGGGCCGGGTCGCCCCGGACGAAGCTCCGGCAGAGCGGAAGGCCCTCCACGTAGCAGGTGAGGTAGGCCCGCCACGTCGGGTGGGTGAGGAACTCGACCGACTTGGCCGCCCGCTCGGTCGACAGCAATCCCCAGTGGGCCACCTCCGCGGTCACCGTGTCGACGTCGGCCCCGTCCTCGTGGAGCCGGAAGGCGGCGTTCTGGCGAACCGCGCCCAGGGCCTCCGATGCCTCGGAGACGGCGGCGACCACCTCGGCGTCGTAGCGGATCCCGAGCGGCCGCAGGTGGACGGCCACCGTGGCTTCGGGACGCCGGCCCATGACGACCTCAAGGCCGAGGTCGGCCAGGCCCTCGGCCAGCAGGCACTGCGGCGTCCCCACCAAGAAGATCGACTCCTCCCACCACCGGCGTCGACGGACCAGTCCGACCTCCTTGCGGGTGTGTTCGGTGTGGTGCCCCGGATAGGCCTCGTGGGCCACGAGGTGGGCCAGGCCCGTCGACAGCACCGGAAGATCGGTGTTGACGGCCACCCGGCTGCGCAGGCCGCCCAGGTAGTAGTTGAACCCCGCCCACGGCTGGCCGGTCACCAGCTCGAACTCGACCCGCTCGCCGTCCGGCAGCCCGAACAGGGCCCGGGTCCGCTCGCGGAGGTCCTCGGTCAGCGAGTCGATCGCCGGGCGGAGCCGCTCCACCGGGACCGCGTGCGACTCCCTCCAGGCGGTCAACCGCTCGGTCAGCGGGCCCGAGCCCGGCAGCACCTCGTCGATCCGGCGCCGGGCGTCGACCAGCACCTCCTCCCCGACCCGGGTCGGGCGCACCCCGTAGCACGCCTCCACCTCGTCGGCGTAGCCGACGGCCTCGCCGGCCAACCGCCGGGCCGTGGTCAACAGCCCGATCACCTGGGCCCGGAGCCAGTGGCGGCGGGAGGGGGCGGCCCCGTCCTCGCTCACGACCGTCGCCACCGGGTCGAGCGGCGCTCCAGCGTCGAGGGCGGCCAAGAGGGCCTTGGCCTCCGCCACCAGTCGCTCCGGGGGGTGCACCGGCTCGGCGCCGACCGCCGCCGCGGGCCCGGGCGGGCCGTAGTAGGCGTCGACCAACCCGTCGATGTGCCGCCCCAGCCGGAGGCCGAGGGTCAGGTACTCCTCGACCAGGCCCGGTTCCGACATGGCTGGATCAGCTCAGCTTCTGTCGGAAGAATGAAACGGTGCGGTCCCACAGCAGTTCCGCCGACTCCCGGTCGTACACCTCGGGACGGTCCTCGTTGAAGAACGCGTGACCGACGTCCGGGTAGACGTGTACCCCGACCTCGTTGCCCAGGGCGGTGAGCTCGGCTTCCAGTGCCCGCGCGTCCTCGACGGTGAACATCTCGTCCTGTCCGGCCGCGTGCGCGAGCACCGCGGCATCCAACTTCGAGTAGTCGGGCCGCGCGTCGGGCCACGGGATGAGCCCGTAGGCCGGCACGACCGCCTTGACCGCGTCGGGTCGCTGCGTGGCCAGGACCAGTGCCAGCCCGCCGCCCATGCAGAAGCCGATGACTCCCACCGTGGGCCTCCCAGTGCGGCGGATCAGCTCGTCGACTGCGCCGCTCAGGTCCTTGGCCACCGACCCCATTTCGAGGGCCATCATCCTCGTGCCGGCCTCGTCCGGCTCGGTGAGGGGCACGGTGGTCCCCTCGAAGAGGTCGGGGGCAAGCGCCGTGAACCCGGCCCCGGCAAACCGGTCACAGGTCCGCTTGATCTGCTCGACCAGGCCCCACCACTCCTGCAAGACGATGATTCCCGGGGTCGACCGGGAACCATTGGACGGGTATGCGATATAGCCCTGACCAGTGCTTCCATTGCTCGGAAAATCGATGATTTCTCCCATGGAGGATGACCCTACCCCTGCGTGATTCACCGTTCCCCTGCCGACAAGTATCGACGCCTCCGAGGTGGTCGCAAATGCCGACCCGCAGCGGCGAACCGGGTGGCGCATCCACCAAGTGAAATACCTGCTCAAGGGCCAATTCGTGGGGGCCCTCCTTGTGGTCCTCCTTCGATTGGACTAGACAGGAGGGCGATATGACTCACGCCGAGCAGTACTCGACGTCAGTGCCACGTGTGTCCCCTCCCCCCTTCAAATCCCCCCGCAAACGCCTATTTGCGGTGCTCACACTGGCCCTCACAATCGGACTCGCCGCCGCGGCGATCACCACTTCGCGCCCGGCCGCAGCCGGCTCAATATCGGATGAGAAGGCGCAGGCGGCGGCAATCACCGCCAAGATCCAGGCCACCGAGGCGCAGATCTCCGCGCTGTCGGGCCAGGTCCAGGCGGCCGACTACCAGCTGACCCAGCTGAGCAGTGAGATCGCGACCAACCAGGCCCAGGTGGCCAAGGACCAGGCCGAGGTGAGCAAGGACCAGGCTCAGCTGCGGTCCCAGGCCATCAACGACTACACCAGCAGCGGCACCGGCAGCAACCAGGTCACCCAGATGTTCTCGTCGAACGTGAACATGTCTGCCATCCGCTCCGAGTACTCGTCGATCGCCACCGGCAACGTCACCACCACCATCGACAACCTCCACACCGCGCAGAGCCAGCTGCAGACTGCGCAGAGCGCCCTCCAACAGCAGCAGGCGCAGGCCACGGACACCCGCAACACCCTGCAGTCGTCGGAGAGCCAGGCCTCGGCCCTCGCGGCCCAGGACCAGTCCACCCTCAACAGCGTGAACGCGGACATCCAGGCCCAGGTCGCCGCCCAGCAGGCGGCTGCGGCGGCCGCAGCCAAGGCAGCGGCGACCGCCGCCTTCAACGCCAAGCTCAGTGCGGCCAAGACCGCGCAGCTGGCGGCCCAGTCGACGAACAGCGGCAGCGGTCTGGGCAGCTCGAGCAGCGGGGTGAGCGCCCCGGTCGGGCCACCGCCGCCGGTACCTCCCGGTGTGGCCGGCGCCATTCAGGCTGCCGAGAGCCAGATCGGCACCCCATACGTCTGGGGTGGCTCGGCCCCGGGCGGCTTCGACTGCTCCGGACTGGTCCAGTGGTCCTACGCCCAGGCCGGCATCTCACTTCCGCGGACGTCGGGGGCCCAGTACGCGGCCACCACCCACATCCCTCTGGCGGACATCCAGCCAGGCGACCTGCTGTTCTACGGACCCGGCGGATCTGACCACGTCGCCATGTACATCGGTGGCGGGTCGATGATCGAAGCGCCCTACACCGGAGCCTCGGTGTGGATCACCGGCGTGCGCACCGACGGCGGATTCGTCGGCGTCGGTCGGGTGGCCTGACCGCCCGCTCCGATCGGACCCCGGACTGCTCGTCGGTCACACGGGGACGGTCGGCTCCGGCAGACGGTCGGCTCCGGCAGACGGTCGGCTCCAGCAGACGACAGGGGCCAGTCTCGGCAGCGAGGCCCGCGGCCAGTCCCGGCAGCGAGTCCGTCAGTCCTGATCGTGTGCGGCGAACTCGGTAGGGGGCATCTGTCCGACCGAATTTCCGGCCCGCGGGCCGGGAGGACGGCCGAAGCGGAATGGCAACGCCTCGCGCCCGGCCTGGATGACCATGGCCTCTCCGGTCTCCTCCCCTGACAGGCGGTCGACCACCGCCTCGGATACTGCCGACACATCGATCAAAGGGAACCCACTCCCCTCCAGCACCTCGCGCATGTCATCGATCAGGGGCGTGTCGACGATTCCCGGGCACACCGCATTGATGGTGATGCGGTGCTCGTCCAGCTGCGGCCCGAGGGACCGCACCAGCCCGACGACGGCGTGCTTGGTGAGGCAATAGATCGGGTCGGGGGAGAAGCCGATGAGGCCGGCCAATGATGCGGTGGCCACGATGGCACCGCCGCCACGCGCTGAGATCGGCGGAACCAGCGCCCGCACTCCGAACACCACACCGTCCACGTTGACCCCCACGGCCCGCTGATACGTGTCGTCCGTCAGCTTGGTGATGTCGGCCTCGCCGGTGGTCACCCCGGCATTGAGATGGGCGAGGTCGATTCCGCCGAACCGGGAGGCGGCGGCGTCGACGATTGCGGGCCATGCGTCGGAGCGTCCCACGTCGGCCTGGATCGCCAGCCCCCCGATCGTGGTGGCGACCCGCTCCGCCGAATCCCCGTCGAGGTCGACCACCGCCACCGACACCCCGCGGTCTGCGAGCCGCTGGGCGGTGGAGAGGCCGATCCCAGATCCTCCCCCGGTCACGACGGCCACCTTGCCAGAGAGCTCTCTCATTGTCCTCCCACGTCCTGTCGGTCCTCCCGAGTCTGGCCCCCGCCTGTCTGGCCCCGCTGGTCAGTGCCCGTCTTCCGGGGCCCGTCTTCCAGTGCCCGGCTTCCAGTGCCCGGCTTTCGGGGCCCGTCTTTTCGGGGTCCGTCTGTGAGGACCTCCGGGCCGGCGTCCGGCCGATCTCACCCTACCGGGCACCTGGGGCATACTGGGAGAGCATCCGCTGTGTCTCGAGCCAGGTGCTCCTTCTTCCATGAGACCGTTTCTTCCATGAGACCGCTTCTTCCATGAGACCGATACCCGTCGCGTTCCACATCTGGTTCCTCGAGGTCCACACCTACGGGATCGGCCTGGCCCTGACCTTCTGGTTCGGCCTGCGCTACACGGAGAGGAGGCTGCGCAAGGCGGGCTATCCCTGGCAATGGGTCACCGGAATGTTCGTGTGGGTCATCGTGGCCGCCATCGTGGGTGCCCGGACCCTCCACGTCCTCTCCAACTTCTCCTTCTATTCCCACAATCCGCATCAGGTCTTCGCCATCTGGCAGGGTGGCCTGTCCTCCTTCGGCGGTCTCATCTTCGCGGTGCCGGTCGCCATCCTCAGCATGAGACGCCGCTGCCCCCAACTGCCGACACTCCGGTTTGCCGACCTGATGGCGCCGGTGCTCATGGCCTGCTGGGGCATCGGACGGCTGCTCGGCCCCCAGTTGATGGTCGCCGGTGGGGGCCACCCCACCAACCAGTGGTTCGGCATGTACTACGCCGGACAGACCGGCAAGCGGCTGCCGGTGCCGATCTTCCAGTCCATCGAGGACTTTTCCATTTTCGGAATCCTGCTCCTCGTCGAGCACTGGCTCCGCTCGACTGCCCCTTCGCCGATCGAATCGGCAGACGGCGTCGCCCCCGCTCCCAGACTCCTTCCCCCTGCGGGGATCGTTCTCGGCGTGGGCATGGTGCTCTGGGGCATCGAGCGGTTCCTCGACGAGCACCTGTGGCTCGGAGAGGACGGGCACCTCGGGTCGGTCCTGGTCCAGGCGGCCGGGATCGCCCTGGCCGCGGTCGGCGCCATCCTGCTGATCTCGCGGATTGGGCCCCTCCGGCGGTGGCAGCGGGGTGAGGGCGGCGATCCCGCGCCAATGATCGCCCCGGGATCAGAGATCGAGTCGACTTCCGACGACGCATCGGGCCCCGACGACGCGTCGGGCCCCGACGACCGCGTCGCTCCTGAGTCCGGGACGGGCGCAGCAGAGTCCCGGGACGAAACCCCGACACACGTGGCGTCGAGCACCACCGGGCTGGGATCAGCGGACCGAGACTGAAGGCCGTCGTTCGACGTCCGGGCGAACGTCCCGAGTGTTCACTCAGCCGACGCGGGTGACCGGCCGTGGTCGACCAGACCGAGTGTGCTGTTTGGCTGATGGCGCGTCGGCCCCCGGGAGGCCTGTGTGGAAGCTGTCGATGGAGCTGTTGCGCGAACGACACCGGCCCGGGATGGAGCCCTGCCGGGGACCTTGGCTGAGATCAGAGACGCGAACGACACACCGAACGCGATTCCGACCACGGCGAGCGCGATCGGAGACCGAAGGTAGAGGGCCACGACCACGGCGGTGCCGGATTCGACCGCTATCACCAGCCGGTTCATCGCCGGTCCCGCCTGATCGAATCGACGATGAAACGTCCGCAGCTCGGTCGGGGCGGTCAGGCGGCGGGTGAGGAGTACCGCGAGCCCCCGCAGGATGCCGAAGCCCGTGCCCACTCCCAGGGCGACCGCCGGATTGACCGTCAGTGCGCCGAGGACGACCATCAGATAAACCGCAGCGGTGGTGATGTAGGTGGTGAGGCCTGAACCGATCTGCCAACCGAATCCGGCGCCGTAGACCCAGGGCCGGTAGCGATCGAGCCACCGCTCATTGACCTGCCTACGGTGGATCGGCACCCTCAAGCCAAACACCCCGGCATCAGATCCGGCCGCAACGAGTGCAGCCGCGACTGCGACCACGCCCGTGCCGGTCGGCGGCAGACCGAGCCGGTGGGTGGCGGCGGCCGTCGCCGCCATGGCCGTCCCCAGCGTCGCGCCACCGAGGGTGGAGCCGAGGACGAACCATGCCGCTGTCGACCGGTAGGAGTTGCCCTTGGCGCGCTCGCTGACCGGCGTGATGCTCGAGAGCATCGACAGACCACAGGGCGACCAGGTGGAGCGGGCGGCGGCGGCGATGGCCACGAGCGTCGCCATGATCGAGAGGCAGAGGGTCATCGGACTCCTTGGCTGGTAGGTCCCGGCGGGAACCGTCGACACGGGAACAGGCCGTCTCCGACAGGATCGGGTCTCGAAGATGATCTCGTCGCAGCCTCACGGGTGGGATCCATCACTAGGCGGGGGATCCGAAGAACGGAGCGTTGAAGGTGAAGACGCCGCCGTCCTGGGCAACCAGCCAGTAGCCGGTGACCGAGCGGACGGCGGCCATTCCGACAATCGGCCTGTTGAGGGACTGGCCGCCCATCGAGCCGAGGAACTGGGCGTCGCCGAAGCAGAAGATGCCGCCGTCGGAGGCCACGGTCCAATAGCCGCGGCCGGTCGGCGTCGCGGCCATTCCGACCATGGGCTTGTTCAGTGTCTGACCGCCCATCGAGCCGAGGAACTGGGCGTCGCCGAAGCAGAAGATGCCGCCGTCGGAGGCCACGGTCCAATAGCCGCGGCCGGTCGGCGTCGCGGCCATTCCGACCATGGGCTTGTTCAGTGTCTGAC
>Ga0307373_10002726_pt1 | contig 31556 bp, 29 predicted proteins | sample OX2MG_FD_202534 | JGI IMG/M metagenome (GOLD analysis project Ga0307373, IMG submission 202534) | Soil microbial communities from Risofladan, Vaasa, Finland - OX-2 | ecosystem: Environmental > Terrestrial > Soil > Coastal area > Acid sulfate soil | place: Finland: Risofladan, Vaasa | collected...
CCCGGCCAAGTTAATTCCCGTTCATCTTGAACGCGGCCAATGTCTACCGATTCTTGCGATTTCGTCGCGTGTGCTCGCCGTCGAATTTGTCGGCGATTCGCTTCGCGACGCGCGCACTCACGAACGGCGTGACGTTGCCGCCGAGCATGCCGATCTCCTTCACGAAGCGCGAGGAGATGAACTGGAAGCGATCGGACGCCATGAGGAACAGCGTCTCGACATCCGAGTTGATCCGGCTGTTCATACCCGCCATCTGGAATTCATATTCGAAGTCCGACACCGCGCGTAGGCCGCGAATGATGACCGACGCGCTGTTGTCGACGGCGAATTGCATCAGCAGCGTGTCGAAAGGCTTCACCGCGATGCGCCGGCGCGCGTCGGCTGGAAGGTGCTCGATCTCCGCCTTGACGATGGCGACGCGTTCCTCGGTCGAGAACAGCGGCCCCTTCCCGGCATTGCGTGCAACGCCGACCACGAGGCGGTCGACCACCTTGGTCGCGCGCACGATGATGTCGGTATGGCCGTTGGTGATCGGATCGAACGTCCCAGGATATACGCCGACGCGCGAAGCGCTCATCATTTTCCCCCTGACTCGCTCTCGCCGTTCTCGCCGGTTTCCGCCAGATGCGCGACAGACACGACGCGCGCGCCTTCGTCGAGCGTGAAGACCCGCACGCCGCCGCTACCGCGCCGCCGGAGGCTGATATCCTCGACCGGCGTGCGGATTACGGTGCCTTCATTGGTGACCAGCATGAGCTGATCCTGATTGCGCACCGGGAAGACGGCGACCGTAGCGCCCTGGCCGCGGCTCGCCTTCATGTTCTCGATACCCTGCCCGCCGCGGCCGGTGATGCGGTAGTCGTAGGCGGAGCAGCGCTTGCCGAAACCCTTCTCGGTGACGGTCAGCAGGAATTCCTCGCGCGCCGCCATTTCGCCGAACTGCTCCTCGGTGATGGTTGCCACGACGGCTTCGTCGGCATCGGCATCTTCGGCCTGCTCCTCGCCGTGACGACGCCGGTTTGCCTCGACGATGTAGGCATACCGCAGCTCGGATTCGACGTCTTCATGGCGCAGGATCGACATCGAAAAGACTTCGTCGGCCTTCCCCAGCTTGATGCCGCGCACGCCGACCGAGCCGCGGCTCGTAAAGACGCGCACGTCCTCGGCCGGAAAACGGATGACCTTGCCGTTGCGCGTCGCCAGCAGCACGTCGTCCGAAGCGGTGCAAATCGCGGCGGCGATGAGACGGTCGTCCTTGTCGTCGCCCTCGAACTTCATCGCGATCTTGCCGTTGGCCTTGACCTCCTCGAAGTCGCCCAACGCGTTGCGCCGGACATAGCCGTGCGCCGTCGCGAAGACGATGGTCTTGCCCTCGATCTCCTGCGCGGTCTCGGGCAGCGGCATCACCGTCGAAATCGATTCCGTCGCCGGCAGGTTGGGCAACAGGTTGACCATCGCCTTGCCCCGCGACTGCGGCGTGCCGACCGGCAGCGTGTGCACCTTGAGCTTGTAGACGCGCCCCGACGACGAGAAGAACAGCACCGGCGCGTGCGTCGAGGCGACGAAGACCTGGCTGACGAAATCCTCGTCGCGCATCGCCATGCCGGCGCGGCCGCGGCCGCCGCGCCGCTGCGCGCGATATGTCGCCAGCGGCACGCGCTTGATGTAGCCGGCGTGGCTCACGGTAATGACCATGTCCTCGCGCTGGATCAGGTCCTCGATGTTGGTCTCGGCAGTCGCTTCCTCGATCACGGTCTTGCGCGGCGTGGCGAACTGCTCCTTCGCCTCGCGCAGCTCCTTGCGCAGCACGTCGAGGAGCTTCGGCCGCGAGCCGAGAATCTCGAGATGGCCGCGGATCTCCTCGGTCAGGTCGCGCAGCTCCGCGCCGATCTTGTCGCGCTCAAGCCCGGTCAGGCGCTGCAGGCGCAGGTCGAGAATGGCTTTGGCCTGGTCCTCGGAGAGCTTGTAGGTGTTGTCCGCCGCAAGACGCGAGCGGCCTTCCTCCTCGATCAGGGCGATGAGCGGCGCGACCGACGCGGCCGACCACGATCGCGCCATCAACTCGCCACGCGCGGTCTCAGGATCCTTGGCCTTGCGGATGAGTTCGATCACCGGATCGATGTTGACGACCGCGACGGCGAGGCCAAGCAAGAGATGGGCGCGACCGCGCGCCTGGCCGAGGAGATAGATCGTCCGCTTGGTGACGACTTCCTCTCGGAACGCGACGAAGGCGGCGATGATGTCCTTCAGGTTCATCAACACCGGCCGCCCGCCGTCGAGCGCCAGCATGTTGATGCCGAAGCTTTCCTGCAGCGGCGTGAACTTGTAGAGCTGGTTCAGCACGACCTCGGCCATCGCGTCGCGCTTGAGCTCGACGACGACGCGCACGCCGTGCCGGTCGCTCTCGTCGCGCAGGTCGCTGATACCGTCGATCTGCTTCTCGCGCGTGAGTTCGGCGATGCGCTCGACCATCCGCGCCTTGTTCACCTGGTACGGAATCTCGGTGATGATGATCGCCTCGCGATCCTTGCCGATCCCCTCGATCGCCGCCTTGCCGCGCATCACGATGGAGCCGCGTCCGGTGCGGAACGCATCGTTGATTCCCGCTCGGCCGAGGATAATGCCGCCGGTCGGGAAATCCGGACCCGGCACCGTGGCCATCAGCGCATCGAGCGAGACGGCGTTGTCGTCGATATAGGCGATGCAGGCGTCGACGACCTCGCCCAAATTGTGGGTCGGGATGTTGGTCGCCATGCCCACGGCGATGCCCGAGCCGCCATTGACCAGGATGTTCGGATAGCGCGCCGGCAGCACCTTGGGTTCCTGGTGGCTGCCGTCGTAATTGGGCTGGAACTCGACCGTGTCCTTGTCGATGTCATCGAGCAGCGCATCGGCGGCACGTGACATCCGCGCCTCGGTGTAGCGCATGGCCGCCGGCGGATCGCCGTCCATCGAGCCGAAATTGCCCTGGCCGTCGATCAAGGGCAGGCGCATGGAGAAATCCTGCGCCATGCGCACCATCGCGTCGTAAATCGCCGAGTCGCCGTGCGGATGGTAGTTGCCCATGACGTAGCCGACGATGTTCGCCGACTTGCGGTAAGGGCGGTTCCACTCGTTGCCACCCTCCTTCATGCCGTAGAGGATGCGGCGGTGAACGGGCTTGAGACCGTCGCGCACGTCCGGCAAGGCGCGCGCCACGATCACGCTCATCGCGTAATCGAGGTACGAGCGCTTCATCTCCTCTTCGAGGGAGACCGGCGCGATGCCACTCGGCGGCGGCGGTGTCGGCGGAGTCGGGTTGGCGACCACGGGGCTGGGGGCTCGTTTTCGGGCGGTTTCTCATGCAAACGCTGGCGGGACACGCCAGCGTCGAAGCGCCGAAATTGTACGTGATTTCAGCTTTGCGAACAACGTCCGAAGCCGCGCCAGAGGAGACCGACTCGTCTGATTCGCAGTATAATTTTTATCTTATAAAAAGAGCTATCTATGTCCCACACTGAATGTTTTAGCTGAGGGCAATTTTGGGCCAGAAATCGAGTCGGTTTCGTGCCCATTTTTTCGCAGCGCAAAAAGCACGAATCCAACCGCCGACGGGCCACGCGACAGCCCGTCGTTGCGATGCCGGACGCAATAAGCGACTAGAACGGAATCTCGTCGTCGAGGTCCGAAGACGTCGGCGCCTTGGCGCGGCCGCGTCCGGCAGCGGCTGGCGTTGCCGCCGGTTCGTCGGTCGCAAAGCTGCCCTCGCCGCCGCCCGCCGAGCGGGCGCCGTCGAGCATGGTGAGCTCGCCGCGATATTTCTGCAGCACCACCTCGGTGGTGTATTTCTCGGTGCCCGACTGGTCGGTCCATTTGCGCGTCTGCAAGGCGCCCTCGAGATAAACCTTCGAACCCTTCTTCAGGTATTTCTCGATGATCTCGACCAGCTTGTCGTTGAACACGACGACGCGGTGCCATTCGGTGCGCTCCTTGCGCTCGCCGCTCGTCTTGTCGCGCCAGGATTCCGAGGTCGCGACCGACAGGTTGGCGACACGCGTACCGTCGTTGGTCGAGCGGATCTCGGGATCGCGGCCGAGATTGCCGATCAGGATCACCTTGTTGACGCTTCCGGCCATGTACTGATTCCTTCCGGGGCACGTAGGCCCTCATCCGATTGTCCTGGCAGCGCCTTGCGGAAGCGCAGGCGCGACCCCATGTCGGCGCAAGGCCGGTTGAACCCGGTATCCTGCACCACTTGGTACCCTAGAACACAATGGGAACATTGCCAAGCACGAAGCTTGTGCCGCATAGTGATACGTCTCTCGCGATTCGGGTGCCCTCGTCCATGCAGCAAATCCGTGTCCGTGGCGCCCGCGAACACAATCTGAAGAACGTCGACGTCGACATGCCGCGCGACAGCCTGGTGGTGATCACCGGCTTGTCGGGCTCGGGCAAGTCATCGCTCGCCTTCGACACGATCTACGCCGAGGGCCAGCGCCGCTATGTCGAGAGCCTGTCGGCCTATGCCCGCCAGTTTCTCGAGCTGATGCAGAAGCCGGACGTCGATTTGATCGAGGGCCTCTCGCCGGCGATCTCGATCGAGCAGAAGACCACCTCGCGCAATCCGCGCTCGACCGTCGGCACCGTCACCGAGATCTACGACTACATGCGGCTCCTGTGGGCGCGCGTCGGCGTGCCCTACTCGCCCGCAACCGGCCTGCCGATCGAGAGCCAGACCGTCTCGCAGATGGTCGACCGCATTATGACGATGGCCGAAGGCACGCGCCTGCTGCTGCTCGCGCCGATCGTGCGTGGCCGCAAGGGCGAATATCGCAAGGACCTGCTCGAATTGCAGAAGCGCGGCTTCCACCGCGTCAAGGTCGACGGAAAAATGTACGATATCGACGCGGCGCCGGCGCTCGACAAGAAGCTCAAGCACGACATCGAGATCGTGGTCGACCGCATCGTCGTGCGCAAGGACCTGGGCAACCGCGCGGCCGACAGCATCGAGACCGCGCTCAATCTCGCCGACGGCATCGCCATTGCCGAGGATGCCGACAGCGGCAAGCAGACCATCTTCTCGGCCAAGTTCGCCTGCCCGGTCTCGGGCTTCACCATTTCCGAGATCGAGCCGCGGCTGTTCTCGTTCAACAATCCGTTCGGCGCCTGTCCGACCTGCGACGGCCTCGGCACCAAGCTGTTCTTCGATCCCGATCTGATCGTGCCGGACGAGCGGCTGAGCCTGCGCGAAGGCGCGATCGCGCCGTGGAATACGCAATCGACACAGTACTACGCCCAGACGCTCGACAGCCTCGCGCGCCACTTCAAGATCAGCACCAACACGCCGTGGAAGGACCTCGACGACAAGGTCCGCCAGGCGATCCTCTACGGCACCGGCGAAAAGCCGGTGACCATGCGCTACGACGACGGCCGCAAGAGCTATTCGACGACGCGGCCGTTCGAGGGCGTCATTCCCAATATTGAGCGGCGCTGGCGCGAGACGGAAAGCATCTGGCGCCGGGAAGAGCTCTCGCGCTACCAGAACACCGCGCCGTGCGAGGCCTGCCAGGGCCGCCGGCTCAAGCCCGAGGCGCTGGCCGTCAAGATCCGCGGCCTCGACATCAGCCAAGTTACCGATATGTCGATCCTCGAGGCCGGCGAGTGGTTCGGCACGCTGAGCCAGAACTTGACGCAGAAGCAGCGCGAGATCGCCGCACGCATCTTGAAGGAGATCAACGAGCGGCTGGGATTTCTGCGCAATGTCGGCCTCGAATACCTGACGCTGTCGCGCAATTCCGGCACCCTGTCGGGCGGCGAAAGCCAGCGCATCCGCCTCGCTTCGCAGATCGGCTCGGGCCTCACCGGCGTGCTCTATGTGCTCGACGAGCCGTCGATCGGCCTGCACCAGCGCGACAACGACCGCCTCCTGATGACGCTGAAGCGCCTGCGCGATCTCGGCAATACGGTGCTGGTGGTCGAGCACGACGAGGAGGCGATCCGCGCCGCCGATTACCTCGTCGACATGGGGCCGGCGGCCGGCATCCACGGTGGCAAGGTGATCGCCGCGGGCACGCCCGACGAGGTGCTGAAGAGCCCCGACAGCATCACGGCCGCCTATCTCACCGGTCGCAAGCGCATCGAGCTGCCGCCGCAGCGGCGGCACGGCAGCGGCAAGACACTCACGGTGGTTGGCGCGCGCGCCAACAATCTGCAGAACATCAAGGTCGGATTCCCGCTCGGCGCCCTCACCTGCATCACCGGCGTCTCCGGCGGCGGCAAGTCGACGCTCGTCATCGATACGCTCTACAAGGCGTTGGCGCGCAAGCTGATGGGCGCACGCGAGCAGGCCGGCGCGCACGACCGCATCGAAGGCGCCGAGCATCTCGATAAGATCGTCGACATCGACCAGTCGCCGATCGGCCGCACGCCGCGCTCCAATCCGGCGACCTACACGGGCGCGTTCACGCCGATCCGCGACTGGTTCGCCGGCCTGCCGGAGGCCAAAGCGCGCGGCTACGGACCGGGACGGTTCTCGTTCAACGTCAAGGGCGGCCGCTGCGAGGCATGCGAGGGCGACGGCGTCATCAAGATCGAGATGCACTTCCTGCCCGACGTCTACGTCCAGTGCGACGTGTGCAAGGGCAAGCGCTACAACCGCGAGACCCTCGAAGTCGAATTCAAGGGCAAGAGCATCGCCGAGGTGCTCGACATGACGGTCGAGGAAGGCGCGGCGTTCTTTTCGGCGGTGCCGTCGATCCGCGAGAAGCTGGCGACGCTCGAGCGCGTCGGCCTCGGCTATATCCATATCGGCCAGCCGGCGACGACGCTGTCGGGCGGCGAGGCGCAGCGCGTCAAGCTCGCCAAGGAGCTGTCGCGGCGCGCCACCGGCCGGACGCTCTACATCCTCGACGAGCCGACCACCGGTCTGCACTTCGACGACGTGAGCAAACTGCTCGAAGTTCTGCATGCGCTCGTCGACCAGGGCAACACCATCCTGGTGATCGAGCACAATCTGGAAGTGATCAAGACGGCCGACTGGATCGTCGATCTCGGACCCGAAGGCGGCTCGGGCGGCGGGCGCATCGTGGCGACGGGCACGCCGGAGCAGATCGCCGCCGCCAAGGGCAGCTACACCGGCGAGTACCTCAAGGCCTACCTCGCGCGCTATTCCGAGAAGAAGCGCAAGCGGGCGTAGAAGGCGAACGTTTCAGCTAGTTTGCCGAGGTTCTCGTTTCGTCGGCGCTTGCGGGCATGAGCTCGGACCGCTCCCACCAGCCGCCGCCCATTGCCAGGAATAACGCCGACGTGTCGAGATAGCGCTGCGCCTCGACGCGCACATAGGCGATCAATGCGCGCTGATGCAGCCGTTGCGCATCGAGCAGATCGAGCAGTGCGGTGTTGCCGGCGTTGTAATTCTGCCGCGCCAGGTCAAGCGAATGGTTCGCCGCATCGAGCGCCGTGTGCGCGTCGGCGAGCAGCGCAGTATCGTGGCGCAGGCCGTCGAGCACATCGGCCACCTGGGCAAAAGATTCGAGCACCGTACGCCGGTAGATCGCGGCCGAGGCGGTGTAATTGTCCTCCGATGCGCGCTTCTGCGCCTCGAGCGCGCCGCCGTGGAAGATTGGTCCGCTGACACCGGCCGCAAGGGTCCAGACGCCGCCCGCCGGCGTGAAGAGCTTGGCGGTCGTGAGCGCGATCTGCTCCGCGCTGCCGCCGAGCGTGATGTCGGGATAGAGCGACGCGGTCGCTACGCCGACTGCGGCCGATGCGGCATGCAGCTCGGCCTCGGCGGCGAGGATGTCCGGCCGGCGATGAACGAGTTCGGACGGCAGCGTCACCGGAATCTCCGGCGGCAGAGTCAGCGAGTCGAGGGCGAATTTGGGCGGACGCCACTCGGCGGGCGTCTTGCCGACGAGAACCGACAGCGCATGGCGCGCCACGCTCTCCTGCTGCTGCAGCGGCGGCAATGCCATCCGGTCGGACGCGTGCTGCGCCTCCGCGCTGGCGACATCGGCGTCGGTGGCGATGCCGACGTCGGCGCGCTGGCGCACGAGCGCCAGGGTGCGCTCGTCCTCGGCAACGATGTCCTCGTTCGCCGCGAGCTGTGCGCGTAGCGAGGCGAGCGTCAACGCACGAGAGATGACATTGCCGGTGAGCGCGAGATAGCTCGCATCGAGCTCATAGCCGCGGACATCGGCCTCGGCCCGGCGCTGCTCGACCAGTCGCCGGATCCTGCCGAACGGATCGAGCGAATAGCTCACCGTCGGTCCGACCGAGAAGGTATTGAACACGACCGGAGGCTGCTTCAGGCCGAAGGCGGCGTAGTTCTGGCGCTGGCGCTCGACGCCCGCGGCGCCATCGATCTGGGGAAAGGCGCCGCCCTGCGCCGCGTTGGTGATTTCCTGCGCGGCTTTCAGGTTCGCGGCGGCGGCGGCCAAGTTGGGATTTCCGGCTAGCGCCTGCCTGATGACGTCGTCGAGCGCCGGCGACTTGAACAGCGTCCACCAATCGGCCGCGATCTGCTGGCCGACGGCGAGGCGCTGCGCCGGCTCGGCCACTGACGTGGGCAGCGGCGCGTCGCCGCGATTCTCATAGGTCGTGTCCGTCGGCGCCGACGGCGGCTTGAAATCCGGGCCGACGGTGCAGCCGGCAAGCGTGCCGGCGACGAGCAGGATGGCGGCGACGATGGGCCGGCTGCGGACGCTCCCCATCCGGAGAGGCCGCGCTTCGTCATGAACCGCACTGCATCGTCGACCCATCATCCCGCGACCTAGTGCATCGCTTTCTCGATTTCCTTCTCGACGGCGTGGCCGCGCAATTTCTCGAGCCCCATCAGCCGCAACGCTAAGTCCTCGTAGAGCGGGACGCTCTGGCCGCGATTGACCTTGCGCAGGAAGTATTTCTCGAAGGCGACCTTGGCGACGTGGACCCAGCGGCCTTCGCTCGACCAGTTGACGTTGCGCGGCGGTATCTGCGGCAGCGCCACGAACGCCACGCCGCCGTCACCGAAATCGGCGAGACACACCGCGTTCCAGCTCGCTTCCTCACGCGGCGTCTTGCCGTCGACGATGGCGCGGATATTGCCTGCGGTTGCGGTCACCATCGATTCGATCATGAAGCCTGTCTTCGGCACGCCGGTCGGAACCGGCGTCGCTTCGACCGGCGGGATGGCAATGCATACGCCGACCGAGAACACGTTCGGGTACTTGGCGTTGCGCTGCTTGCGATCGACCAGGGTGAAGCCACGCGGATTGACCAGCCCGTCGATGCGTCGGAGCGCCTTGATGCCGCGGAACGCCGGCATGACCATGGCGAACTTGAACGGCACCTCGTGCGTCTTCTTGTCCTTGCCGTCGTCGTCGACCTCGGTGACGTGAAGGCGGCCCGGTTCGACGCGCGTGGTTTTGGCGTTGGTGATCCAGCGGATGTGCCGCTCGCGCAGCTCGGATTCGAGCAGGCCCTTGGTGTCGCCGACGCCGCCAAGGCCGAGATGGCCGATATACGGTTCCGATGTCACGAAGGTCATCGGCACCCGGTCGCGGATCTTGCGGCGCCGCAGCTCGGCGTCGGCGATCATGGCGAATTCGTAGGCCGGCCCGAAGCAGGAAACGCCCGGCGCGGTGCCGACAACGAGCGGGCCCGGATCCTCGCAAAATGCGTCCCAGGCCTTTGCCGTCGCGATGGCATGCGCGGTCGTGCAGATGGAGTGGGTGTAGCCGTCGGGTCCGAGACCCGGTACTTCGTCGAAGGCGAGATCCGGCCCGGTCGCGATGACCAGATAGTCGTAGGGAACGCCGCGACCATCGACGAGGACGACGCGGTTTTCGTTCGGCAGCACGCGCTCGACCGCAACCGGCACGAATTCGATGTCCTTGCGCTCGAACACCGGCGCCAGCGGCACCTGGATTTCTTCCGGCGTGCGCCGGCGGACCGCAACCCAGGGATTGGACGGCGTGAACTGGAACGACTCCGTATTGGAGATCACCGTCACGCGATGGCCGGCACCGAGCTGTTCTCGCAGCTCGAACGCCATCGGCACCCCACCGAGCCCTGCACCCATTACGACGACTTGCACCATGGCTTTCCTCCTGCCGGTGACGGTCCGGGTTTCCGTCAGCTCGATCTTGGGCGTTGGCGGCGCCAGCGCCTTGATTCAGGTCAATCGCGGCCGTTGCCGCGCCAACCCGCCCGGTTGATCTTGATCAATGCGGTCACAGCCGCGGGCCGCGATCCTTTCAACATGACAGCAATCAAGGGAACGCCGCGCCAGGCCTGGCGCCGAGCTTCCTGAAGATCCAGGCCGCCGGGCAGAAGCCGGTGAACGACGCCTGGAGCATGTTCGCTCCGATGAAGGCGGTGAACCAAAGCCAGGCCGGGCTGTGAAGCTGACTGAGCGCGAGACTGATCAGGATCAAGGTGCCGGCAAAGGCAAAGACCATACGATCGACGGACATGATGCTCTCCTTCTCACTCCAAGACGCCAGTTGCACGCATTGCCGGGGCTCAGCAGCTGCGCCCGGCCGTGCGCTTGCGGCCGCAATAAAGCCGGTACAACACCTCGATGACCGCGCGCGGGCCTTCGCCGGCGATCGCGTAATAGATCGATTGCCCGTCGCGCCGCGTGTGCACCAGCCCGTGGACGCGCAGCTTGGCCAGATGCTGGCTCAACGCCGATTGTCGAAGGCCGACGAGCCGCTCGAGCTCGCCGGCGGATTTCTCGCCTTCGATCAGGTTGCACAGGATCATCAGGCGCCGCTGGTTGCTCATCGCCTTGAGCAACGCGCTCGCTTTGACCGCCTGCGGTTCGAGCTGCCGCACATTCATATTTGCTATTTAGCATTCTCTAATATATATTGCAAGCGATAACTGACGGGCTCTGGCAATCCCATGCGATACGCCCTCCTCCTCACCCTCATCGCCGTTGCCCGGCTCGCCGCGTCGGCCGACGCCGCCGAATATGTCGTTGCGCCCCGCATGATCGACGATCGCACCGCGGTTTTCGGCACGGTGGAGAGCGTGCACGAGACACAGGCCCGAGCGCGCATCGCCGGCACCCTCGCGGAGATCTCGGTCGTCGAGGGCGATCAGGTTAGCGCGGGACAGCGGCTCGCCCTGGTCGAGGACCCGAAGCTGGCGCTGCGCCTCGCCGAGACCGACGCCCGGCTCAAGGCCCTCGACGCGCAGCGCGCGCAGGCACAGGCGGATTTCAGCCGCATGGCGAAACTGCGCAAGACTCACGCGGTCTCGCAGGCCCAGTACGATCAGGCGCATGCCGCCTTCGACGTTGCTACGAGCCAGCTTGCCGCGATGCAGGCGGCGCGCAATCTCGTTCTCGAACAGCAGGCGGAGGGGGCGGTTCTGGCCCCCGTCGCAGGCCGCGTCCTCAAGGTCGACAAGATTGGCGGCGCGGTGATCATGCCCGGCGAAATCATTGCGACGCTAGCGGAGCAGGCCTATGTGCTCCGAATCAAGCTGCCGGAGCGGCATGCGCGTTACCTAAAGGTCGGCGATACCGTGGTGGTCGACGAGCCGGCCGCTGGTGCCGCGGCAGCGGATCCGGCTGACGGCCGCGTTCGTCTCGTCTATCCGAAGCTCGATCACGGCCGACTCATCGCGGACGTCGACGTCGCAGGCCTCGGCGATTATTTCGTCGGCGAACGCGTGCGCGCCTACGTTCCAACGAGCCAGCGCGAAACCTACGTCGTGCCGCCCAATTTCGTCTTCCGCCGTTTCGGCGTCTATTTCGTCAGCGTCAAGACCATCGGTGAGGTCGTCGTCCAGGTCGGCAATGAGACGCCGCAGGGCGTCGAGGTGCTTTCCGGCATTCACACGGGCGACATTCTGGTCGCACCATGAAGCTCGGCCTCGCTGGGGCGCTCACGCGGGCCTTCATCGGTTCGCCGCTCACGCCGCTGTTTCTGTTGGCCGCGGTCCTCCTGGGAACGGTCGCGCTCATCGCTATGCCGCGCGAGGAAGAGCCGCAGATCAGCGTGCCGATGGTCGACATCGTCGTGCACGCGGACGGTCTCAATGCCGGGGACGCGGTCGAGCTCGTCACCAAGCCGCTGGAGGACATCGTCAAGGCGATTCCCGGCGTCGAGCACGTCTACTCGCAGACTCAAGACGATCGTGTCGTGGTCACGGCCCGTTTCTTTGTCGGCACTGACGAGGATACCGCGGTGCTGCGCGTCTCCGACCATCTCCGTGCCAATTACAATCGTATCCCGCTCGGCGTGCCGGAGCCGCTGATCATCGGCCGCGGCATCAACGACGTCGCCATTCTGGTGCTGACGTTGGCGCCCAAGGAGGGCGCCGCGGCGCGTTGGAACGACAACGGGCTCTACAAGATCGCCAACGAGCTGCAGCACGAGCTGGTCAAGGTCGACAATGTCGGCCTGACCTATATCGTCGGCGGCCGGCCGGACCAGATCCGCATCGAGCCCGATCCCGGACGGTTGTCGCTCTACGGCGTAACGCTGGACCAGCTCGTCGAAAGACTGCGCAGCGCCGACCGCTCGTTCCAGGCCGGCACCGTCCGTCAGCTCGACCGCAGCATTCCCGTCGAGGCCGGCCACACCCTGCAGGGCATGACCGACATCGGCAACCTGCTGGTCACGACGTCCAACCGACGCCCGGTCTATGTAAAGGACGTCGCGACGATCGTCGTCGGCGCCGCGCCCGAAGAACATCAGGCTTGGGACATTACCAAGGCGTCCGGCGGCGGCATGGAGATCCGGCCCGCGGTCAGCCTCGCGCTCGCCAAGCGCAAGGGCGCCAATGCCGTCGTCGTCGCCGACCAGATTCTGGCGCGACTGCATGCGATCGAGGGACGGCTGGTGCCCGCCGACCTCGATGTCACGGTCACGCGCAATTACGGCCAAACGGCGCAGGACAAGGCGAACGAGCTGCTCTTCCACCTGCTGCTCGCGACGATCACCATCGTCGGATTGATCGCGGTTTTCATCGGCTGGCGCGAAGGCCTCGTGGTCCTGGTCGTCGTGCCGGCGACGATCCTGCTCACGTTCCTCGCTTCGTGGCTGCTCGGCTACACCATCAACCGCGTGAGCCTGTTCGCGCTCATCTTCTCCATCGGCATCCTGGTCGATGACGCGATCGTCGTGGTCGAGAACATCGTGCGGCACTGGCATCTCGAGCCGAAAGCGGATCGCGTCGCGGTGGCGATCCGCGCGGTTGCCGAGGTCGGCAATCCGACCATCATCGCCACGTTGACGATCGTGGCGGCGCTCCTGCCGATGATGTTCGTCTCCGGCCTGATGGGGCCTTATATGAGCCCGATCCCGGTGAACGCATCGGCGGCGATGCTGTTTTCCTTCTTCGTCGCCGTGGTGATCGCGCCGTGGTTGCTGCTTCGCCTCAGCCGCCACCATCGCATCCCGGACGCCGAAGGCGAATCCGCGGCGACGTCGGGACTTTCGGGCGTGCTCGTGCGATTCTATCGGCGCGTCGCCATCCCGGTGATCCGGACGCGGCGCAGCGCGGGAATTTTCCTGCTCGCGACCGGCGCCGCCACGCTTGCGGTGTGCGGGCTTTTCTATACCGAAAACGTCACCGTCAAGCTGCTGCCGTTCGACAACAAGTCCGAACTGCAAGTCGTCGCCAATCTGCCGCGCGGCACGACCCTCGAAAACACCCAGCGCGTTCTGCTCGAGGCCGCGAAACGGCTGATCGCGCTGCCCGAAGTCACCAGCCTCCAGGCCTATGCCGGCACGTCGGCGCCGTTCAATTTCAATGGCCTCGTGCGCCATTATTACCTGCGCGACGAACCCAACCAGGGCGACCTTCAGGTCAACCTGCTGCCCAAGGGCAAGCGCGATCGGCCGAGTCACGCAATCGCCCTTGACGTTCGCAATCGCCTCAAGGGCCTCGCGGTGCCGCCCGACAGCTCGATCCAGGTGGTCGAAGTGCCGCCCGGTCCGCCTGTCCTCGCCACACTGTTGGCGGAAATCTACGGGCCGGACGCTCATAGCCGCCGCGAGGCGGCGCGCAAGGTCCGCAAGATCTTCGAGAGCGTTCCGTACATCGTCGACACCGACGACAGTTTCGGCGTCCAGACGGAGCGGCTCCGTATCGTCCCTGACCAGGCCAGCTTGGCGCTGTACGGCGTGAGTCAGCAGGCGGTCTACGATACGCTCGACACGCTCCTGAACGGCGTAACGGTTGGATATTCCCATCGCGGCGAGGACATCGCGCCGATCGGCATCGTGATCCGTCTGCCCAAATCGGGACTGGTTCTCGACCAGCGTCTGCTGGCAACGCCGGTGCCGGCGCGCCATGGCACCGTCGAACTGGGCGATGTCGTCAATGTGACGCCGGAACGGACGTCCTACCCGCTGTTCCGGCGGGATGGCCATTTCGCCGAGATGATATCGGCCGATCTTGCCGGAGAATTCGAGGCCCCGATCTACGGCATGATCGAGGTCGATCGCAAGATGGCGGAGGCGAATTGGGGCAAGTCCGACCCGCCGGCAGTTCGCTTCCACGGCCAGCCGACGGATGAATCGCACACGACGCTGCTGTGGAATGGCGAATGGGAAATCACCTACGTCACCTTTCGCGACATGGGCATCGCGTTCGGCGTCGCTATCGTCGCGATCTACCTGCTAATCGTCGCCGAGTTCCGCAGCTTCCGTCTGCCGCTCGTCATCATGACGCCGATTCCCCTCACGCTGATCGGCATCGTGCTCGGGCACTGGCTGTTCCACGCCCCGTTCACCGCCACCTCGATGATCGGATTCATCTCGCTGGCCGGGATCATCGTGCGCAATTCGATCCTGCTCGTCGACTTCATCCGCCACGGCCAGCGCAAGGGGCTGTCGCTGCGGCAATGCCTCATCGAGGCCGGCGCAACGCGTTTCCGCCCCATTCTGCTAACGGCGCTATCCGCCATGGTCGGCGCCGCTTTCATCCTGCTCGACCCAATCTTCCAGGGCCTGGCGATCTCGCTGCTGTTCGGCCTAGCCTCGTCGACTGCACTCACCGTCCTGGTCATTCCGGCGATCTACGTGCTACTGCGTGATGATCGGTGCCCGATCGACTGAGCGCGACACCTCGGCACAAACCACAGATTGCATGAGCGCCGTCACCATCGTTCTGTCGCTGCTGTCGGGCAGCATCGTCGGCTTCGCGCTCGGGCTGAGCGGCGGCGGCGGCTCGATCCTCGCAGTGCCGCTGCTGCTCTACGTCGTCGGCGTGAGCGATCCGCACGTCGCCATCGGCACCAGCGCACTCGCGGTTGCGGTCAATGCCTTTGCCAACGTCATCGGCCATTGGCGCAGCGGCACGGTCAAATGGGGCTGCGCGACCGTCTTTGCCGGCTCGGGGGCGGTCGGTGCGGCAATCGGCTCGACTCTCGGCAGGCTGACGAACGGCAACGTGCTCCTGGTGCTGTTTGCCCTTGCCATGGTCGCGGTCGGATTGGCGATGCTCAGGCCGCGCATGGCGTCCGGCGATGCCACCGTGCGCATCAATCCGCGCATCGCAGGGCGCCTTGTCGGCATCGGCACCCTCACCGGCGGCATTTCCGGTTTCTTCGGCATCGGCGGCGGCTTCCTGATCGTGCCCGGAATTATGCTGGGCAGCGGCATGCCGATCCTCAACGCCATCGGCTCGTCGCTGGTTTCGGTCGGCGTGTTCGGCATCACCACCGCGGCGAACTATGCGCTCGCGGGGCTGGTAGCCTGGAACATTGCCGGTGTCTTCATCCTTGGCGGCGTCGGCGGCGGCATCCTCGGCATGAAAGCCGCCATCGCGCTGTCATCGCGCAAGGCGGTGCTGTCGCGCCTCTTCGCCGGCACCGTTCTGGCGGTTGCGGCCTACATGCTGATCCGCAGCGCGCTCGCTCTCCTGCGCTGACTCGACCACGCCTTGGCGCCTTGCGTGCGCGGCGCACTTCGCTCAAGCTTGCGCGCGGTTGAATGCGCCTTTGGGGCGGAGGTTTTCAATTTCGAGGAGGCATTGATGCTCAAGGAATTCCGCGACTTCGCGATGCGGGGCAACGTCATCGACCTCGCCATCGGCATCATCATCGGCGGCGCGTTTGGCAAGATCGTGAATTCGCTGGTCAACGACGTGCTGATGCCGCCGCTCGGCCTGCTGCTCGGCCGGGTCGATTTCTCGAGCCTGTTCGTCAGCCTCTCGGGCCAGCATTTCGGTTCGATCGCCCAGGCCAAGGCGGCGGGCGCCGCGACGCTCAACTACGGCGAATTCGTCAACACGATCGTCAATTTCATCATTGTCGCCTTCGCCGTGTTTCTGCTGGTGCGGCAGATCAACCGGCTGACGGCCAAGCTCGGTCCGGACCAAGTCCCGCCCTCGCCGACCACCAAGGAATGCCCCTACTGTATTTCGAAGATCGCCCTCAAGGCGACGCGCTGCCCGCACTGCACCGCGACGCTCGCCTGAGGCGCACGCGTCAGATGCGGCGGCGGCGCGCGGCGACGAACAGCCGCACGCTGCGCCAGGGATCTGGCCGCGTCGCGCGCGGCGCGAAGAGGTCGTAATCGGCGTTCTTGATCTGAGCGAGCCAGCGCTCCGCCAGCACCGCGGGCAGCAGGACCGGCATGGCAGCCTCCGGTGCCTCCTCGCTCAGCATGCGCGCCTTGTCGAGCCGCACATGCGCGGCCTCGGCGATCGTCGCCGCGGCGTCGCACAGCGCCGGTGTAGCTTTAGACCCCAAGGCGTGACGCCCGGGATCGAGCTCGGTCGGAATGAACGAGCGGCCGAACCGGGCATGGAACGCCGTGGACCGCAGCAATCCTGCGAGCGCATACGCGACGCCGACATGCCGCGCGGCAACGGCGGCTGCACCCTTGCTGTCCTTCACCGCCAGCGCGTGCAGCGCCAATACGTTCAGCGCTCCGCCGGTCGCGTCGGCATAGTCCTCGAGCTCGGCGAACGTTGTCGGCGGATCGGGCAGCAGATCCTTCTCGCGCGCGGCAATCATGCGTTCAAGCGCCGACGGCGACAGGTGGTGCGCGCGAATGACGCGCGCCAGCGGTTCGGCGACTTCGTGCTGGCGCGGCGATTTCCCGGCGACGATTTCGGCGATCGTATCGCGCCACCATTGCAACCGGACGCGGCCCATCATGGGCTCGCGCACCGTCTCGCGCACCTTCGCCAGCTCGTAATTGAAGGCGTAGAGCGCGAACAGGTTTTCGCGGTGATGCTCGGGCGCAAATAGCGCGGTCACGAACCGGTCGCGGTCGTGTTGATTCACCAGCGCCGCAAGCGCGGTGAGTTTGGAATCCCTGGATACAGCAACTGCTGCCATGCTCGACCGCCTCCCGGTGGCTCAGAGATCGGGGCAGGCCCTCCGGCACCGCCTACCCGGGACAATGCTAACGAGCGGCCGCAGGCTCGCCGGTATCGCCCGATCCGTCAAGAGGCAGCATGCGTCGTGGTTAATCGGCCCGTAACGATGCGACGATGACAGGCATGTTACGGCACGAGGATCGCGACGCGGCGCCTCTCGTTCGCGCTCAGCGCCGGCGCGCCACGTAAAGCGGCGTCGCCATCGTCCGTTCAATCCGGCCACCGAAGCGTTCTTCGACGATCCGGCCGAGCTCGCTCAAGAGAGATTGGCGCTCAGTCGGGTCGAGTAAGCCGATCGGCGAGAACGTCGCATAAAGCTCCCTCACCTGGGCGGTATCGAGAACGGCCGTCCAGCGGATGATCTCGTGCTCGAACGTGTCGAATACGTCTGCGTCCGTGAGGCTCGCCATACGCGCCTCGACATCCAAGGCGAAGGGCGGTTTTCCTGCCGTACCGCGTGACGGGCTGCGATCGAGCGTCGCAAGCAGAGGCCGCGTCGCCTTGCGGAACTCGTCGGGTCGAGCGGGGTCGCTGTAGACGTTCCACCACATGGCCCACCAGCCGCCGCGCCGCAGCAGCATTGCGACCTTGCGCAACGCGCTCGACTGGTCGAACCAATGAAACATCGTCGCGGCGACGCCGAGGTCGAACGCGGCGGGCGGCAGTACGACATCTTCGAAGGTGCTGACCCTGATGTCGATTGCCGATGCGTGATCGACCAGGCCATGCGCCAAGAAATCTGCGAGGCGGTGATCGGGCTCGATGGCGACCAGTGGCAACGCGCCCCGTCGCAGCAGCTCCCGCGTCGCTTTTCCCGTGCCCGGACCGATCTCGAACGTGTGCGTCGGATACCGGAGACCGCACCGTTCGCGCAGCACGTCGTAGACACGTTCCAGATAGGCGAGCCGCGCACGGTCGTAATTTGCGGGATCGCCGCCGAATGCGTGCTGCCCGCAGCTACGATCGATTTCGGCCATGTTCCAGCCGATCCGGTTTACGCCGGCTCAGCCAGCCGGCAAGAGCGCGGCGGCGACGCGGCGTTCCTCCGCCAGCAGAATGTTGTAGGTGCGGCACGCGGCGCCGGTATCCATCGCATCGATGACCATGCCTTTCGCCTTGAGTGCCGCGCGCAATGCGCCCGGCACCGGCACCATGCGCGCGCCGCAGCCGAGCAGCAGGATCTCGATGCCGCGGTCGAAAAGGACGCTCAAACTGTCGGGCGTGACGTCACCGAGCGAGGCGACACGCCACGCAATGGTGGCTTCCGCCGTGACCAGGATGGCGCCTTCGTAGGCGACGCCGCTGACATGGAAGCCGTTGCGCCCGTAACTGTCGACGACTTGGCGCCCGGCGGGAATCAGGGGCGTGACATCGGTCACGGCGCCCCGGTCTTGGCTCGCTTCTGTTCCGGCGCGCCCAGCGGCGCCACTGCCGGCGCCGGTGCGGGCTCGCCGCCGCGGCCATGCACGCCCTTGGGCCGGATGTAAAAGAGGAGCGGCGCGGCGATGAAGAGCGACGAATAGGTGCCGACGACGATGCCCCACAGCATTGCGATCGAGAAGCCGTGCAGCACCTGACCGCCGAAGAAGAACAGCGACAGCACCGCGAGCGCCGTGGTGCTGACGGTGAGGATGGTGCGCGACAAAGTCTCGTTGAGGCTCTTGTTGATGAGCGTGGCGAAGTCCATCGTCTTGTAGCGGCGCATGGTCTCGCGCACGCGATCGTAGATCACCACCGTGTCATTGATCGAATAGCCGGCGATGGTCAGGATCGCCGCCAGCGTCGTCAGGTTGAACTCGATCTGCAGCAGCGAGAACAGCCCGATCGTGGTGATGGTGTCGTGCAGCGTCGACAGCATCGCGCCGATGCCGAATTGCCACTCGAAGCGGAACCAGACGTAGATCGCGATGGCAACCAACGCGAGGATGGTCGCGATGGTTCCGGCGCGGATCAGCTCCGCGCCGATCGTCGGGCCCACCACGTTGGTGCTGCGATAGTCGATGCCGGGGCCGAGCGCCTGCTTGACCTTGGTGACCGCCTGCTCCTGCGCCTGATCGCCGCCCGGCTGGCGCTGGACGCGGATCATCACGTCGTTCGGGCCGCCAAAGCCCTGGAGCGCGACTTGGCCGATGCCCAGGCCGTCGAGCTCGGCGCGCATCGCCGCGAGATTGGCCGGCTGCGGCGTGCGCGCCTCGATGACGATGCCGCCCGAGAAATCGATGCCGTAATTGAGGCCGTTGACCGCGAACAGCACGATCGAGCCGATCGTCATCAGCGCCGACAGCACGAAGCCGAATTTGCGCAGCCCCATGAAATCGATGTTGGGGATGCGTCGGATGACGATGAGCGGGCGGAACATCGGCGCGGCCTAAATTGGAATCACTTTGGGCTTGAAGCGGCGCAGCCAGGTGACGATCAGCAGCCGTGTCACCAGGATGGCCGAGAACAACGAGGTCAGCACGCCGAGGCTGAGCGTCACGGCGAACCCTTTCACCGGGCCGGAGCCGAGCCAGAACATCAGCGCGCCCGCAACCAGCGTCGTGACGTGGCTGTCGAGAATGGTGCCGAAGGCGCGCTCGAAGCCGGCTTGCAGCGACGAGATCATCGAGCGGCCGCCGCGCACCTCCTCGCGGATGCGCTCGTAGATCAGCACGTTGGCGTCGACCGCCATGCCCATCGTGAGGGCGATGCCGGCGATGCCGGGCAACGTAAGCGTCGCGCCGAGAAACGTCAGCGCCGCCATCATGATGCACAAGTTGAAGAACAGCGCGATGTCGGCGAAGAGCCCGAACAGGCCGTAGAACACCACCATGAAGACGACGACGAGCGCGACGCCGACGATGCTGGCGGTGGCGCCTTCGCGGATCGAATCCGCGCCAAGATCGGGACCGACGCTGCGCTCCTCGATCACCGTCAGCGGCGCCGGCAGCGCGCCGGCGCGCAGCAGCAGCGCCAGATCGTTTGCCGACTGCACCGTGAAGCTGCCCTCAATCACGCCCTGCCCGCCGAGGATCGGTTCCTTGATCACCGGCGCGCTGATCACCTTGTTGTCCAGCACGATGGCGAACAGCTTGCCGACGTTTTCCTTCGTTGCCTCGGCGAAGCGCCGCGCCCCGACGGAATCGAACTTGAACGACACGACGGGCTCGCTCTCCTCGAAAGTCGGCTGCGCGTCGGTGAGCATGTCGCCCGACACCAGGATGCGGCGGCGCACGACGTACGCGCCGGGCAGCCCGGGCCGGTTCTCCGCTGCTGGCAGCAACTCGTCGCCCGGCGGCACGTGGCCGTTCTGTGCATCCTCGGCCGACGCGTTGGCATCGACCATCTGGAAGGTGAGCCGCGCGGTTTTGCCGAGCAACGCCTTGACGTGCTCGGGATTGCTGATGCCCGGAAGCTCGACCAGGATGCGCTTATCGCCCTCGCGCTGGATGGTCGCTTCGCGCGTGCCGGTCTCGTCGATGCGGCGGCGCACGATCTCGATCGACTGATCGACGGCCGAGCGCTGGCGCGCCTGGACCGCTTCGGCGGTGGGTTTCACCGTGATGCTGCCCTCGGCCTGGCTCGCGATTTGAAGGTCGGGATCGATCTTGAGAATGGCGTCGTGCACCTCGTCATATTTCGACGCGTCGAGCAGCTTGACCGTGGCGTGATCGCTGGCAACGCCGAGATTGGTGTAGCCGATATGCCGGGCGATCAGCGCCGTGCGCAGCTCATCGACGAGGTTGTTGAGGCGATCGCGTTCGACCGACGCGGTGTCAACCTCGAGCAGCAGGTAAGACCCGCCGCGCAAATCGAGACCGAGGCTTACCTGACTCTTGGGCAGGAACCCGGGCCAGGACTCAACCGTCTGCGGCGAAAATGCGTTGGGTAGCGTGAAGATGACCCCCAGCGCACAAACCGCCAGGATGAGGGCGATCTTCCACGTCTGGAAATACAGCATACGCTAGCCGACTTTGGCACTGTCCTTTGTTTCGTCCTTGGCGGCCTCGTCCTCGCCGTCCTCGCCGTCGTCCTTGTCCGCCTTGGCGCCGGCCGGTGCCGGCTTGGCCAGCACGTTGACGATCGTGCTGCGCACCACACGGACGCGGACGTTCTCGGCGATGTCGACCAGCACTTCGTCGTTGTTCGCGACCTTGGCGACCGTGCCGATGATGCCGCCGCCGGTGACGACGCGGTCGCCGCGGCGGACAGCCTCGAGCATGGCCTTGGTGTCCTTCGCCTTCTTTTGCTGCGGCCGGATGAGGAAGAAATAGAAGACGACGAAGATCAGCGCGAGTGGTGCCATCTGCATGATGGCGCTGGTGCTGCTGCCCCCGGCTGCCTGTGCATAGGCCGGCGAAATCAAGAACATATCGGACTCCCGCGCGATGTGGAGCGCATTGGTAATGGACTTGGGTTGAAAGCGCAAGGCGAGGGCGCAGTTGACGGCGCGCCGCCGCACGCTTAGGTTCGCGGCGAAATTTTCTCTCCTGGCCAAAGGCTTAGCGCCCCTTCGATGACCGACGAAAAGAGCCACGACACGCTGCTGCGATGCATCGCCGACGCCCTCGAACGCTTGGCGCCGAAAGCTCATCCGGCGACCGATTTCGACGCCGCCGACGCCTTCGTCTGGCACGCCGAAGGTCAACGGCTCGAGCCGGTGAAGATGGTGAACCGCGTCGACATCGAGCTGCTTCAGGGCATCGAGCGCGTGCGCGATATCCTGCTCGACAATACGCGGCGTTTCGCCAAGGGGCTGCCGGCCAACAACGTGCTGCTGTGGGGCGCGCGCGGCATGGGCAAATCGTCGCTGGTCAAGGCGGTGCACGCGGCGATCAGTCGCGACCAACCGCGTTCGCTGGTGCTGGTCGAGATCCACCGCGAGGACATCCCGTCCCTGCCCGTGCTATTGGCCAAGCTGCGGCAGACGAAGCGGCGCTCGATCCTATTCTGCGACGATTTGTCGTTCGACGCGCAGGATGCCAGCTACAAGTCGCTGAAGGCGGTGCTCGAGGGCGGTATCGAGGGACGACCCGACAACGTGGTGCTCTACGCGACGTCGAACCGCCGCCACCTGCTGTCGCGCGACATGATCGAGAACGAGCGCTCGACGGCGATCATGCCGGGCGAAGCGGTGGAGGAGAAAGTCTCGCTGTCCGATCGCTTCGGTCTGTGGCTCGGCTTCCACGCCTGCGACCAGGAGACCTACCAGGCGATGATCCGCGGTTACGCGACGCGCTATGGCCTCGACTATCCGGCCGACAAGCTCAAAGCAGAATCGTCGGAATGGGCGATCACCCGCGGCGCGCGCTCGGGTCGCGTGGCCTGGCAATACATCCAAGATCTCGCCGGCCGCCTCGGCAAGAAACTCGAGACGCGGTAGGCGCGCGCAAGGGCTCTAGCGCCCCGCACTCGCTTGCGGGCCGGCCAGATATTGGTCGGGATCGAGCACCTGCGTGCCCTTGCGGATCTCGAAGTGGAGCTGCGGCTGGCTGACGATGCCGGTGGCGCCGACGGTCGCAATCTCCTGACCGCGCTTCACCACCTCGCCGCGCTTGACCAGAACGGATCCATTGTGCGCGTAGGCGGTCATCCACCCGCCGGCATGCTTGATCAACACCAGGTTGCCGTAACCGCGCAATTCGTTGCCAGCATACGCGACGACACCGGCATCGGCGGCGCGCACCGGCGCGCCCTTCGGCGCGGCGATGTTGATGCCGTCGTTATGCGTGCCCGAAGCCGACGTGCCGTAGCGGCCGATGACGCGCCCCCGAACCGGCCAAATGAAACGACCGCCGCGCGGCGGCGGCGCCGGCAATGCGGCCTCCGGCGCACGAGCCGCCGGTGCCGCCGGCGTTTGTCCCGGCGGCGGCAAGCTTGCGACTTCTGGCTTCTGCGGCGGTGGACCCGGCGGCCCGATCGCCTGCGAGCCAACCGGCGCAGTCGCTGGCGGTAGCTGGGTCGTCGCGATTTCAGGCTTGCCTAGCGGCGGTGCGGGCGGCGGCGTGGCCGGCGCCAGCGGCCGCGCGACTGTCGGCGGCAGCTTCAACACTTGGCCCTGCGTTACGGCGAAGGGCGGCGTCAGCTCATTCATTCGTGCCACCGAATAGAGCTCGACGCCTTCGGCCTCGGCGATACTGCGAAGCGTCTCGCCGCGCTGCACGACGTGCGTCGGCGTCCGCGGCACGACCAGCGCGCGGCCGGCGGCCAGGCGATACGGCGGCCGCAGATGATTGGCATCGATCAGGTCGCGCACCGGGGCGCCCGTACGCTGCGACACCTGGTAAATCGTCTCGCCGCGCCGTACGGTGACCTGGCCGCCGGGAATGTTGCCTGGATTCGGAAAAGACGGCTTCGCTGCCGGCGCGGTAGCGGGCGCGGCAGCCGCCAAGCTTGACGGCGGCTCGCCGAGTTTGACGCGCACGTTCTGGCAACCGACGAGCGCCGCCGTCAGGGCGAGCGCGAGCATTGAGACGCAGCGTCGCCGAGCGCGCAGGATCATCCGCTCAGTTTATGATGCCCGCGGCGGCCGCGACAGGCCTTCGCGCGCCCGCGGCAGGCCGGCGACGAGCGGCACGAATCGCACGCCACCGAGATCATCCACCGCGAGGTCGCCGTTCTTGCGCTGCACGCGCAGCAATTTCTGGTCGCGCCGCGCTGGCCCGACCGGCGCGACGAGGATGCCGCCCTCGGCCAGATGCTCGAGCAGATTGCGCGGAATCTCCGCCGCCGCTGCCGTCACCATGATGCGGTCGAACGTCTCGTGCTCGGGCCAGCCCTTGGCGCCGTCGCCGAACCGCGTCACGACGTTGTGGAGTCGCAGCTTGGCGAAGCGCGCCTCGGCTTCCTTGAGCAGCGCGCGATGGCGCTCGATCGTCAGCACGCGGCGGCACAGCCGCGCCAGAACCGCCGCCTGGTAGCCCGAGCCCGTGCCGATCTCGAGCACCTTGTGGCGGTCGCCGACGTCGAGCGCCTGCGTCATCAGCGCGACGACGTAAGGCTGGCTGATGGTCTGGCCGTGGCCGATCGGCAGCGCGACGTTCTCGTACGCGCGCTCGCGGAAGGTCGCCGGCACGAACAGTTCGCGCGGTGTGCGCTCGATCGCGTTGAGCACGCGCTGATCCGAGATACCTTCGCCGCGCAATTCCATGATCAGCCGCGCGACCTCGGCCTTTTCCTCAGTCGCCGTCACCGGAATGCCTTGCGCAAGCGCGTCAGCACGCGGCGGCTGGTGAGGTCGAAGAACACCGGCGTCACCGAGACATGGCCATCGACCACCGCCTTGACGTCGCTGCCGCGGCGGGTGCGCTGCTCGTCGCGCATCGGACCGACCCAGTAATAGGGCCGTCCGCGGGGATCGAGACGCTCGACCAGATTGTCGCCGATCTTGCGCCGGCCTTGCGCCGTGACGCTGATGCCCTTGACCTGGCGCGGCGGCACGTCCGGGAAGTTGACGTTGACCAGAGTGTTGCTCGGCCAGCCTCGTTCGACCAAGCGGCGCACGACACGCGGCGCGTATTCCGCCGCCGTCGGCCAGCAGAAATTCACTCCGCTGGGCGAGTGCAGGCTGAAGGCGATCGCCGGCACGCCGAGCAGCGTCGCCTCGAGCGCGGCCGCGACGGTGCCTGAATAGATCACATCCTCGCCCATGTTGCCGCCGGCGTTGATGCCTGAGAACATCAGGTCCGGCTTGCGCTCGCGCATGAATCCGTTGACCGCGAGCAATACGCAATCGGTCGGCGTGCCATCGACGGCATAGCGCTTAGCGCTAAGCTTCCGGATGCGCAGCGGGCGGGCGATGGTCAGCGAGTGGCTGGCGCCGCTCTGCTCGGTTTCGGGCGCGCACACCCAGACATCGTCGGAGAACGAGCGCGCTATCTTGACCAGCAGCTTGAGGCCTGGCGCCTCGATGCCGTCGTCGTTGGAGACAAGGATGCGGGCGCGACGCAGGGCGATCGGAAAATTAAACGCCACCGGCGATGACCTCGATTCCCGCCATATAGTGTCTTAACGCTTCGGGAACAGCGATCGAGCCGTCCGCCCGTTGAAAATTCTCCATCACCGCGATCAGCGTCCGGCCGATCGCAAGCCCGGAGCCGTTGAGGGTGTGGACGAAGCGTGTCCCCTTCCCGCCCTTGGGCTTGAAGCGCGCCTCCATGCGCCGCGCCTGATAGTCGCCGCAGTTCGAGCACGACGAGATCTCGCGGTAGACGCCTTCGCTGGGCAGCCAGACTTCGATGTCGTAGGTCTTGCGCGCGGCAGCGCCCATGTCGCCGCTGCACAGCAGCATGACGCGATAAGCGAGGCCGAGACGCTTCAGCACCTCCTCGGCGCACCGGGTCATGCGCTCGTGCTCCTCGCCCGAGGCGTCGGGATGCGCGATCGATACCAGTTCGACCTTGTCGAACTGGTGCTGGCGGATCATGCCCCGGGTGTCCTTGCCGGCGGCACCCGCCTCGGAGCGGAAGCACGGCGTCAGCGCGGTGTAGCGCAGCGGCAGCGCGGCTTCGTCGACGATGTCCTCGCGCGCGAGATTGGTCAACGGCACCTCCGCCGTCGGCACGAGCCACAACCCGGCCGTGGTACGGAACAGGTCGTCGGCGAATTTCGGCAACTGGCCGGTGCCGAATACCGCCGCATCGCGCACCAGCAGCGGCGGCGCGACTTCGGTATAGCCGAACTCGCGCGTGTGGAGATCGAGCATGAACTGGCCGAGCGCGCGTGCCAGCCGCGCCAGTCCGCCCGATAGAACGACAAAGCGCGCACCCGAGATTTTCGCGGCACGGGCGAAATCCATCCGGCCGAGCGCCTCGCCGAGCGCGACGTGATCTTTCGGCTTGAATGTAAATTGCGGCTTGGAACCGACTTCGCGCACGAGCTTGTTGTCAGTCGCGTCCTTGCCATCGGGCACGTCGTCGGCCGGAATGTTCGGCAGCGGCGCGAGTGCAGCGTCGACCGCCGCGCGCAGCCGCGCCGCCTCGGCTTCGAGGAAAGCCTGCTTCTCTTTGCTCTCGGCCATCTGGCGCATCAACGCGGCCACCGCGTCGCCACCCTTTGCCTTGGCCGCCGCCATCTCCTGTCCGAGCTTGCCGCGTTCTGCTTGGTTCTGCTCCGCCGCGGTCTGCGCCTCGCGCCATTCCTTATCCACGCGGAGAATTTGCGCCGACAGCGGCGCCATACCGCGCCGTGCCAGGCCCTTGTCGAAGGCCTCGGGATTCTCGCGGATCCAGCGGATGTCGAGCATGACGCAGGCTCAGGCCGGCACGGCGACGCGCAGCGGTTTCAGTGCCATGAACTCGGACAGCCGGCTGCCAGGCATGTAGGCCTGCTTGAACGCCGGCCGCGCCTGCATGCGCGCGTACCATGCGGTCACGCGCGGCCGCTTCGACCAGATTGCCGACAGGCCGAGATCGTTCATGCGGTCGATGCTCGGCGTGACGATGATGTCAGCGAGCGTATAATCCGCACCCAGCAGCCACGGTCCCTTTTCCAGCGCCGTCTCCATGCGGTCGACGGTGCGCTGCAATTCGTCGAGTGACGCCGCGACGTCCTCGTCGCTGAAACCCTTGGGACCCATGCGGCGGTAGAAATTCTTGCGCAGCGGCCGCACATCGGCTTCGGTCTTACAGAATTCGCCTTCGTCGAGCGCATTGAACCGCGTGGCGAGCGCCAGATGAAAGCTCGGCACTCGGATTGCCACGGTGGGCACCTCCTCGAGAAAGCGCATCCAGGCGCGCATATGGGCGCGGCGTACCGGGTCGACCGGCGACAAACGCGGCGTCGGAAACACGTCGTCGAGGTATTCGAGGATGACGCTCGAATCGATGATGACGTTGCCGTCGTGCACTAGCGTGGGCACCACGCCGTTGGGATTGAGCTTCAAGTACTCCGGCCGTAGCTGCTCGTTCTTGGCAAGATTGACACGGTGATCGACCCAATCGAGATTCTTCTCGGCGAGCGCGATGCGCACCTTCTGGCTGCAGGTCGATTGCGGCGCATGGTAGAGCTCGAGCGTCATTGCCCCTCCTCTCAGGTCTTGTCGGTTGGTTTGGGCTTCAACCCGAGCTCGGCCTCTTCCTCGGCCTCGCGCGCGGCGCGCTTCTTCTCGACCATCCGGCAGGCGACGATAGAGATCTCAAAGAGCAAAATCAGCGGCACCGCGAGCGACACCTGGCTGAAGATATCGGGCGGCGTCAGGACCGCGGCGGCGACGAACACCAGTACGATGGCGTAGCGGCGCTTCGCGGCGAGGCCGGCCGCGGTCACCAATCCTACGCGCGCCATCAGCGTCAGGAGCACCGGCAGCTGGAACGCGAGGCCGAAGGCGAGCATCAGCCGCATCACCAGGGTCAGGTATTCGCTAACCTTGGGCTCGATCTCGACCGGCAAGACACCGTGGCCGCCGGGTTGTTCGAAGCTGAGGAAGAAGCGCCAGGCCACCGGAAAGATCACGAAATACACCAGCGCGCCGCCCATAATGAACAGCACCGGCGATGCGGCCAGATACGGCAGAAACGCGCGCCGCTCGTTCTTGTAGAGACCGGGTGCAACGAACAACCAGAGCTGCGTCGCCATGAACGGAAAAGCGAGGCAAAACGCCGACCAAACCGAGACGCGCAGATTGGTGAAGAACGCCTCGGTCAGATCGGTATAGATGAAGTGCCGCCCCGTTTGCCCGGCGAGCGCATTGGCCAGCGGCCGCGCCAGGAAATCGTAAATCTCGCGCGAGAAGTACCAGCACGGCACCAGCAGGATCAGGAAGGCGATGATCGAATAGAGCAGCCGCTTGCGGAGCTCGATCAAGTGGTCGAGCAGCGGCATCTTGCCGCTTTCGAGTTCATCGTTCGTCGGTTCGGTAGTCATCGCTGCTTCGGCGCGTCGGGTGCCGGCGGCTCGGCGTCCGCAGCCTTCGGCTCATCGGGCGGCAACACGGCCTGTCCGGCCTCGGCCAGATCCTGGCCCGGCGGCGACGGCTCGCCGGGCTTGAACTCCGGCGTCACCTCGAGCGCGTCGGGCGCTGCCGCGGGCTTCGGTTGATCGGCGAGCGGATTGACGAGCTCGGGCGCCGACAGCGAACGCGCCAGCTCGCCGCCCGGATCGATGGTCTTCGACATCTCCTCGTCGAAGTTGAAGCGCGTCGCCTGATCGAGGTCGCGCTTGACGTCGTCGAGCTCGGCCTCACGCACCATATCCTCGAGACTGCCTTGGAATTCGCGCGCGATCGAGCGCGCCTTGCGCACCCAAAAAGCCACGTTCTTCATCACCCGCGGCAGGTCCTTGGGACCAATGACGACGAGGGCGACAGCCGCGATCAGCGCGAGCTCGGACCAGGAGAAATCGAACATGTCAGTCCTGGGTGCTCCGGCCGAGTTCCTCGGCGGCGGCCTCGGCTTCGGCCTCCGCCTCTTCCTCGGCTTGGCTGGCAGTGGTGTCGGCGCCTTCGACGGGCAGCTCGGCGAGCTTGCCGGTCTCGCTCAGGATCGTCTCGGGCCGCGGACCGATCAGGCCGGCGGCGCGTAGCTCCTCGATGCCCGGCAAGTCACCGGCGGTCGCCAATCCGAAGTGCAACAGGAAGGCGTCGGTCGTGCCCCAGGTCACCGGCCGGCCGACGGTCTGGCGGCGGCCCTTCGGCCCGATCCAGCCGATCTCCATCAGCAGGTCGAGCGTGCCCGACGACACGACGACGCCGCGGATGTCCTCGATCTCGGCGCGCGTCACCGGCTGATGGTAAGCGACGATGGCGAGCGTCTCCATCGCCGCACGCGACAGTTTGCGCGAAATCTTCTGTACGAGCTTGAGTCGCGGCCCAAGATCGGGCGCGGTGCGCACGGTCCAGCCCCCCGCCACCTCGACGATATTGACGCCGCGGCCGCGATAATGCGCATCGAGCTCGGCGATAAGCGACGGAATGTCCGCGCCCTCCGGCAGCCGCGCCTTGATCGCCGCTTCGTCGACGGGAGTTTGCGAGGCGAAGAGTAGCGCCTCGAGCAGCCGTAAATGGTCGGCGCGGGGGTCGGTTGAGTCGATGGTCATCTAGGCCTCGGAAGACGGACTGCGAAGATAGATCGGGCCGAACAAGGAGTCCTGGCGGAGCTGCACCTTGCCGGTGCGCACCAGCTCCAGGCTGGCGGCGAAAGTCGCGGCGATGGCCGAACGGCGTACCAGCCCATCGCCGAGCTCGGGCGGCAGGAAGCTCATCAGCGTGCGCCATTCCGGCATATGGCCGAGGAAGCGAGCCATGCGCTCGAGCGCCTCGTCCATCGAATAAAGCTCGGTCGGCGCGATCTGGAGGACGCTCACCTCCTGGCGCAGCTTCTGGTCGCCGTACGCCTTCAGCAGGTCATAAAGCGTGTCGCTCCACACGGGCTGGTACGTCCGCGGTAGGCCTTCGGGCGCGCCGCGCATGAATACATCGCGGCCGAGCAGCGGCCGGGCGAAGAGACGCGTCGCCGCCTGCTGCATCGCCTCGAGCCGCTTGAGCCGGTGCGCCAGCGCCGCCGCGAGCTCGTCGCCGCTCGGTTCGCCGGCGCTCGGCGGCTGCGGCAACAGCAGGCGCGATTTGAGATAAGCGAGCCATGCCGCCATCACCAGATAATCGGCAGCGATCTCGAGCCTGAGGTTGCGCGCTGCCGAGATGAAGGCGAGGTACTGATCGGCCAGCTTGAGGATCGAGATCTGCAACAGGTCGACCTTCTGCTCGCGCGCGAGGCTGAGCAGCAGGTCGATCGGTCCTTGATAGCCTTCGAGGTCGACGACCAGATCGGCCGCCGGCGCGGGCTCGGGCATCACCATCTCGAAGGGTTCGACGTCGCTCATCCGACCCCCGTGATCCGGCTGATCGCGCTGAGAATCCAATCCACCGGACCCTCGACGACGTGGCCGAACAGATTCCAGTCCATGTTGAGGCGTGCGCCGACCATCGGCACCAGGATGAGCAGCGTGATCAGAATCATCAGACCGTAACGCTCGGTCCGCGCCAATGGAAACGCGAGCGCGTCCGGCAGGATGCCGACGGCTACCCGGCCACCATCGAGCGGCGGCAGCGGAATCATGTTGAACGCGGCGAGTATGAAATTGAACGCAACCGAATACTGCAGATTCTCGAAGAACCACTGCTGGAACACACCGGGCAGATACGGAACCGCGTAGAAGAGCAGCGCCGAGACGATCATCAGCAGAATGTTGACGGCGGGTCCGGCGAGCGCAACCCAGACCATGTCGCGGCGCGGCCGGTTGAGCCGGTTGAAGTTGACCGGCACGGGCTTGGCGTAGCCGAACAGGAAGCCGGTGACGAAGAACAGCAGCAGCGGCATGATGACCGTGCCGAACAGATCGATGTGGCGCAGCGGATTGAAGGTGACGCGCCCCGCGCGCAACGCGGTGTCGTCGCCGCAGCGCAGCGCCACATAGCCGTGCGCCGCCTCGTGCAGCGTGATGGCGAAGATCGCGGGCAGCGCCAGCACCGAGATTTCGCGCAGCAGCCGGGCGAAGTCCGGCGAGATCATGCCCGCCCTCCGAACAAGGCGTCGAGCCGCGCCCTGGCGGCAGCGCGATCGAAGGCGGCACCCTTGTCCGCTGCCCGCCGTCGTGCCTCGCCGCGCGCGAGCCGCCGATGCGTCGCCGCGCTCAAAGGACCGATCGAGCCCGCGATTGCCGCCATTTCCACCGGGTCACCATTACAATGCAAAACCACGTCGCATCCCGCCTCGAGCGCGCCTTTTGCCCGCTCCGCCAAGGTTCCGGGAAGCGCCGCCATCGAAAGATCATCCGAAATCAGCACGCCGTCGAAGCCAATGCTAGCCCGAATCGTCTCGCCGATCAGCCGCCGCGACAACGTAGCCGGCCGGTCGGGATCGAGCGCCTGATAGACGATATGCGCCGTCATCGCCCAGGGCATGTCGTGGAGGGCCCGGAACGGCGCGAAATCGGTCTCGGCGAGCTCTCGGGCCGCCACCGTAACCGTGGGGAGTGCCGTGTGGCTGTCGACGGTGGCACGGCCGTGTCCCGGGATGTGCTTTATGATGGGGAGCACGCCCCCCGCCAACAACCCCTCGCACGCCGCCCGACCGAGTTCGGCCACCGTTGTCGGCGAGGCGCCGTAGGCGCGATCGCCGATCACCGGATCGGCGCCGGCAAATGCCAGATCGAGCACCGGCGCGCAATCGACCGTGATGCCGAGCGCCGCCAAGTCAGCGGCGATGAGGCGGGCCGCGAGCGACACCGCCTCACGCGGTGCAGCGGCAGCGGCCAAGGCGGCGGCGGCCGGA
>Ga0307373_10002728_pt1 | contig 31552 bp, 30 predicted proteins | sample OX2MG_FD_202534 | JGI IMG/M metagenome (GOLD analysis project Ga0307373, IMG submission 202534) | Soil microbial communities from Risofladan, Vaasa, Finland - OX-2 | ecosystem: Environmental > Terrestrial > Soil > Coastal area > Acid sulfate soil | place: Finland: Risofladan, Vaasa | collected...
GACCGGCGCCGACCTTGCGGTCGCGACCTCGGGAATCGCCGGGCCGGGTGGCGGCAGCGCTAAGAATCCGGTGGGCACGGTGTGTATCGCGCTTGCGGCCGAGGGCGTCAGCACCTCACGCCGCTACAAGTTTCGCGGCACGCGCGACTGGGTCAAGCTGCTCACGTCGCAGGTCGCGCTCGACTGGCTGCGCCGGCACGCATTGGGCTTGCCGATCGGCGAAGCGGAGGTCTTTCGGCGCTAGGCCGCGGGGCCGCATCGGCCGTTGCGGGCAGGCTTCCGGGGGGGCGTTCAGAGGAGATTGCATGAGTCATCGTTCACCAGAGCACACCTTGTGCTGACGATCGTTGCTGGATTATTCACCTTGGCAATCGGCGCCGGCTTCGTCGGCGCGCTGTCCGGTCTGGGTGGCGGGGTATTCATCGTTCCGGGGCTGGTCATTCTGGCTCACGTGCCGATGCATATCGCGGTCGGCGCGAGCCTGATCTCGGTGGTCGCGACCAGCGCCGGCGCCAGCGTGGCCTTCGTGCGCGACGGCTGGACCAATCTGCGCGTCGCGATGATCCTGGAATGCGCCACGGTCACCGGCGCGGTGACCGGCGCTTATATGGCGGGGGCGGTGTCGCCGCCGATTCTCGAAATGATCTTCGCGCTGATGATGTTGCAATCGGCCTATTTCTCGCTGCACAAGCATGGCGACGAAATCCAGTCGCATTCCGATCCGCTCTGCGCGCGGCTCGGCCTTGGCGGCAAGGTGCTCGATGACGCCGGCGTCATGCGCCCCTATGGCGTCGTCAATCTGCCCGGCGGCGCGGTGCTGATGGTCGTGGCGGGCGTGCTCTCGGGTCTGCTCGGAGTAGGTGCCGGCGCGGTCAAGGTTACCGCGATGGACTACCTGATGAAGCTGCCGCTGAAGGTCTCGAGCGCGACCAGCAATTTCATGATCGGGGTCACCGCCGGTGCGGGCGCGCTGGTATTTCTCGCCCGCGGCGATATCGCCACGGTGGTCGCGGCGCCGGTCGCGCTGGGCGTGACCGCCGGGGCGCTGGCCGGCAGCCGGGTGCTGCCGCACGTCAACGTTGGCGCGCTGCGGATTCTGTTCGTCGTGATCCTCTTACTGATCGCGATCGAGATGGGCTGGCGTGCGCTCAACGGAATATGATCGCGCGGGGGTACTGCGGGTAAACTGATGGAGAATGCGAAAAGCGCGACGGCCGAGGAAGATCGTATCCTGCGCGACTGGACGCCGCGCATCCTGCGCACAATCCTGATTGTCAGTTCGATTATTCTCGTAATCGGCATCGCGGCGACCGCGGCGCAGGTGCCCGGCTACTACGTGCGCCGCTTCTATGCGGTGAAGCACGGGCACGTGCAAGGGAGCGAGAAATTCGCGACGCTCGTTGCCCACATGCGCCATGGCGATCCGCGCTCAATTATGACGATCGGCCTCTATATCCTGACGCTGGTGCCGCTGGCCCGCGTCGCGTTTACGTTTTTTCTTTTTCTCAAAGAGCGCGATTATATTTTTGTCGCCGCCACCGCCTACGTGCTCGCCGGACTGATCTTCGGCGTGATGCTCGGGCGGATCGGCTAGAGCCGCGGCGCGGATTGCCGCCAGATTTTCCGCGAGATCAAAGCGCGAGGTCAAAGATGGATCCAAAGGGAAAAGTCGCAGTTGTCACCGGCGGTGCGTCGGGTATCGGCCGCGCCACCGCGCAATTGCTCGCCGCATGCGGCGCCGCGATCGTGATCGCCGACCTGGCCGAAGCGCGCGGCGCTGCAACCGTCGCGGAAATCGCCGCCGCCGGTGGCCGCGCCGTGTTCGTTAAGGTCGACGTGACCGACGAGGACGACACCCGGCGAATGCTCGACACCGCGGTCCAGCGCTTTGGCGGACTCGATATTCTCTACAACAACGCCGGTATCGCGGTGGGCTTGCCCGGCTATCCGGCGGCCGCGATTCAGCGCTGGCGGCGGGTGATCGATATCGACCTTCAGGCGGTAATCCTGGGCTGCTACCTGGCGGCGCCGCTGATGGATCCCAAGGGCGGGGCGATCGTCAACACGGCGTCGATGGCGGGGCTCTATCCGTACAAGGATGATCCGGTTTACGGCGCGGCCAAGGCCGGCGTGGTGAACTTCACCTATTCGCTCGCGCCATGGGCGGCCAAGCGCAATATCCGCGTCAACTGCGTCTGTCCGGGCGTGGTCGACACGCCGCTGGTGCGCAAGGGGATCGAGGAGGCGAAGCGCGCGGGTCACAGCGCCGGGATTCCGGCGACGATCATTCAGCCGTCGGCGATCGCGGCGGCCGTGCTAACCCTGATCGCCGACGATAGTCTGTTCGGCCGCGCGCTCGAGGTGCGGCCGTCAGGCCCGCGCCTGGTCGAGACGCCCGCCGCGCCCGGCACACGGCGCCGCGCCGACTGAACCGGGGCGACAACAAAACAAACTGCGGCGTTCACCAGATTCCAGGCGAACGCCGCAGCTTTCACTCGACGAATCGAGACTGATCGAAGCGGAACGAAGAGTGCGATCAGTTGCCGCGCATCTGCTCGTCGGCCGGCTTCATATTCCGCTCGAGGCACCAGCGGTCGATGACCTCGGCGTTAAAGCGCCAATCCGTGCCGATGCGAAATCCCGGCAGCTCGCCGCGGCGAAGCAGCTTGTAAATGGTGGATGGATGTACGCGAAGGTAAGCCGAAAGCTCCCTCACGGTCATCACGCGGGGCAAGTTGTACTTGGGTTCTGCCACGTTATTTCTCCAGTGCGTGCCGACCCGTCGCATTCCCCGTCGGCAAAGATTGTGAGCTGCTTCAGTCGCTCTAGGCGCCTTGCTTTAGTAAGCCAGCTTTGACAGCACCAAGCGTATCGAAAAGTATAATTGCGGGTCAAGAGGGATATGTCGCAATTTCAACAGTTTGCTCGATGTTTCTTTGGGTGTTGTCATGCTCTGTCGGCTCTACTTCGCTTATCTTTTTTAAGCTTTATGCAGAAACTATTTGTTTTGCAAGACCTGGATAGGTGGAAACATGCAAACCTTACGTAGCGGCGGCTTCTTTTTCGTGTCTTTCCTTATCTTTATCGGTGTTGTGACGTCGCTATGCCCGGCCGGGACAGCGGCGCCCGCACTGTTGATACATAGCTTGGGTTTTGATGCGAACGCGCCGATACCCGTTGCATACACCTGCTCAGGTGACAACAAGTCGCCTGGGCTTACGTGGACAGAGGGGCCGTCGGGCACCGCCAGCTTTGCTCTGATTGTCGAGGATCCCGACGCACCGGGCGGAATCTTTATCCATTGGGTGGTCTACAATTTGCCGGCCAGGCGCACGGCACTGCCCGCCGGCGTGGCGATCGCACCGACGATCGCGGGCGGTGGCGTGCAGGGGATGAATCAACGTGGCGAGATTGGCTACCACGGGCCGTGTCCGCCGCCCGGCCGGGCGCATCACTACAACTTTCGACTGTATGCGCTCGATAGGACGCTCGATCTGAAACCCGGGGCCGACGCGGCGACGCTCAAGCATGCGATGGCCGGACACGTACTGGCGCGCGGCGACCTGATTGGCACGTTTGCTCGCTGAGCGGAATTGCGCGTGACGGATTGCCGGTCCGTCGCGATCAGGTGGCGCGCGGCAATCGCGTGGCGCTAACGGCGGGTCGGCACGCGTGCTGCGGTAATGCTAAAACTCGGTGATGCGACTAGAGGCGCAATTTATCAGCTCGGCGTTTGCGTTGAGCGACGCTCCGCGGTGGTTGCGCGTCGAAGTCGCGCTGGCCGGGCGATCGAACGTCGGCAAGAGTTCGCTGCTCAACGCGCTGGCGGGCGCCAAGGGTCTCGCGCGGACCAGCAAAACGCCGGGGCGCACGCGCTGCGTGAATTTCTTCGCGGTGGGGACGAACCTTGCGCTGGTCGATCTGCCGGGCTTCGGCTACGCCAAAATGGCACGCACGGACGCGGTGAAGATCGCCGCGATGCTGCGCGAGTACCTGGAGTATCGCGAGAACCTGGGCGCGCTGGTAATGCTGGCCGACGCGCGCCGCGGACCGGAGCGCGAGGAGCTGGAGCTGGCGGCGATGGTGCGCGCGCGGGGCTGCGAGATAATCGCGGTGGCGACCAAATTCGACAAGATCCGTAATGCGGGACGGGCCGAAGCGCGCAAACGGTTTGCCGCGCTGAGCGACGATCCGATCATGTGCTCGGTGCTCGACGGCGCCGGGCTCGACCAGTTGCGCGGGCGCATATTAGCTTGCGCGCGGGACAGCGGTGGCGCGCGGCGGCTGCGCGCGTTCGGCGCGGAATAGGGTTTGCGCGATGCTGATGCGGCCGGCCGTCAGCGTGATTATCCCGACCTGCAACCGGGCGGCGATGGTCGGTGTGGCGATCGCGTCGGTGATCGCGCAGCGCACCGCGGAGGGCGAATTATCGTTTGAGCTGATCGTGATCGACGACGGCTCGACCGACAGCACCTGGCGCGAACTCGAGCGGACGGCGGCGATGGTCAATCGCGCATCGGGCGAGCGCCTGACGATGCGAATCGAGCGCACGGAAAATCGCGGCGTGGCGGCGGCGCGCAATTGCGGCGTCGCGCTGGCGGCGGCACCGCTGATCGCGTTGCTGGATTCCGACGATTGCTGGGGGCCGGACAAGCTGGCGCGCCAGGTCGCGTACATGAGCGCGCATCCGGAGTATGCGATCGCGCAGACCGACGAATGGTGGGTGAGGGACGGCGTGCGTGTGAATCCGCCGCCGCGGCATCGCAAGCGCGCGGGCGACATCTTCGTCGATTCGCTGCGCACCTGCCTGGTGACGCCGTCGACGGTGATGATTCGTAACGCGACGCTGCGCGAAGTCGGTGGCTTCGACGAGGATCTGACGGCGGCGGAGGACTACGACCTGTGGCTGCGCATCCTGGTGCGCCACGAGATCGGCTACCTCGCCGAGTATCACGCGACGCGCCACGCGGGGCATCGCGGACAACTCTCGGCGACAGTTCCGGCGATCGATCGGTTTCGTATCCTGGCCTTGATCAAACTACTGGGCGGGCACGAACTGAATGCGATGCGGCGCGGTGCGGTCTGCGACGTGCTCGCCGAAAAGTGCGCAATCTATGCGCAGGGTCTGATGCGGCGCGGGCGCGGTGAGGTTGCGCAACTGATATTGGGCTTTGCCGCCGAGGCGGAAGGCGCGTGGCGCGTGGACGGCGCGCAGCCGAGCGCAATCGCGGCGGCGGCGGCGATGCGCGCGCGGATTCGACGCGACGGCGGCGTGAGTGGCGCGTGATGAATGCGGAGCAAAGTAATGAATGCGGAGCGGACGGATACGGCGGCGATCGACGCCGCGATCGGCGCCTGGGCGGCTGAACGGCGGCTGCCTGAGACCTATCGCGCGCGCTGGCGGGCGCTGGGCGAGGGCGATCGCGCCGCCCTGTATAATGTGGCGAGTGCGCTGCGCCTGCGCACGGGACAGTTCGTCGCGGCCTTCGATTTGATCGAGGAGCTTGCGGTGCGCGCGGACGCGCCGCCCGCGACGATACTTGCCCGGGGCGAAATTCGGCGGATACTTGACGGGATCGGATCGGCGCCGGGCCGCGCGCGGGAGCTGCTCGAGACGCTGCGCGCGATGCGCTTTCCGCGGCTCAAGGTTGCGGCCGAGCGGATCGCGGCGGCGGTCGCGGCGCTCGGCCTGCCGGCTGAAATCCGCGTGGTCTTGCCGCGCGAGCTGGGCTCTGATGAGGTCAGGGTCGAAATTTCGGCGCATGGCGGCGCGCAGCTCGAGCGGCTGATTGCGGAAATTGCGGGACACGGCGCCGGACTGGGCAAGATCGCCGAGATGGTGGGCGGCGCGCATAGCGATGACGACGAGATTTGAACTTGACGCGCTCTATATAGAGGAAGGCGAGCGTTCGAGCGCGCTGGCGGCGCGGGTGATCGCGGGCCTGCCGGCGGGCGTGGCGGTGCGCTACGTGGCCGACGGGCGCGTGGCGGCGCGGCCGGCGGCGGGCGCGGCCGACCCGTTTGGCGCGGGCAAGCGGCGCATGATTATCCTGCGGCGGCGGACGCCGTTCGTGATGGCGTGTCCGGCGGGGGCGAGCGAATTCGCCTGCTGCGGCTACCTGATCGCGGCACTCGCCTCGAACTGCCCGATGGATTGCGGCTACTGTTTTTTGCAGGAATATCTGGCCGATAATCCCGGCTTCCAGATCTACGCCAACTATGCCGACCTGTTCGGCGAGCTCGATCGGATCGGACGCAACGCGCCGGCCCGCGCGATCCGGGTCGGCACGGGCGAGCTGGCCGATTCGCTGGCCTTTGACGGGCTGACCGGAATCAGCCGCGACCTGGTCGATTATTTCGCGCGGCGCGAGGGGCTGCTGCTGGAATTCAAGACCAAGACCGACGAGATCGAAAATCTGCTGGCGATCGATCCGCGCGGCCGCACGCTGGTCTCGTGGACACTCTCGCCCGCGCGGGTCTTCGCCGCGACGGAGCATCGCACGGCGCCGCCCGCGGCGCGGATCGCGGCGGCGCTCCGGGTGCTGGAGGCGGGCTACAAGGTTGCGTTCCATCTCGATCCGATCATCGCGTACGAGGGGGCGTCGCGCGATTACCTGGCGCTGCTGGACAATCTGTTCGACACGATCGATCCAGGGCGTATCGCCTTTATCAGCATGGGCGGGCTGCGGATGACGCCGGGGCTGCGTGGCGCGGCGCGGCGGCGCTTTCCGCGCGATCCGATGCTGGTGGGCGAAGAGGTGATGGCGCCGGACGGGCGGATGCGCGCGTTTACGCCGCTGCGCGTCGGTCTCTACGAAAAGTTACGCGAACGAATCAAGCTGGCGGATGCGAACCTCGCGGCGTACCTGTGCATGGAAAGCCCGAGCGTGCATCGCCGGGTCTTTGGCGCAGCGCCGCCGCCGCCGAACGCGCTGGGCGCGCGGCTGGCCGGGAGCTGAGCGATGGCGGGGCGAAGCGGCGCGCCGGTCGTCCGCGGCAAAGGCGCGGCGAACGGACGCGTGACGCGCGGCCGGGCCGCGCCGGCGCTCGCGACCGACGCCCGGGCGCGGCCGATCGGCGTATTCGATTCCGGTATTGGCGGGCTCACGGTGCTCAAGGCGCTGGTCGAGATTCTGCCGGGCGAGGATTTTATCTACCTGGGCGACACGGCGCGCCTGCCCTACGGCACCAAGTCGAACGAGATAATCGTGCGCTACTCGCGCGAGAACACCGAGTTCCTGCTGGCCAAGGGGGTCAAGCTGCTGGTGGTGGCGTGCAACACCTCGAGCGCGGTGGCGCTCGGCGAAATCGAACGCCATACGATGGTGCCGGTGGCCGGAGTGATCGAGCCGGGCGCGGCCGCGGCGGTCAAGGCGTCGCGCTCGGGCAAGATCGGCGTGATCGGCACCGAGGCGACGATCGCGTCGGGCGCCTACACGCGCGCGATCCAGCGGCTGCGGCCGCGGGCCGAGATTTACACGCGCGCCTGTCCGCTGCTGGTGCCGCTGGTCGAGGAGGGCTTCGTCGACAACGAGATCGCCGAGCGTGCGGTGGCTTATTACCTGGAGAGCCTGAAGGCAAGCGGGATCGACACGCTGCTGCTCGGCTGCACGCATTACCCGCTGCTGACGGGGCTGTTCGAGCGGGTGCTGGGGCCGCGGGTGAAGATCGTCGATTCGGCGACGGCGACGGCGGTGGCGGTGAGCGCGCGGCTGAGCGCGCTGAAGCTGGGGCGGCGCGGAGGCGGGCGGGGCGCGCAGAGTTTTTTCGTCACCGAGACGCCGGAGCGGTTTGTGCGGGTGGGGCGGCGGTTTATCGGGCCGCGGGTCGAGTCGGCGGTCAGGATCGAGCGGTGAGGATCGAGCGCCGCGGGCTGCGGCGGAGCACGCTGAAATATGCGGGGCGGTAGGCTACAATTGATGAAAATTCGCCCGCGACTGACCAGCGGCGCTACTTTCATTTGAGCTGATTCGGACAACTCAAGCTAAGCTTACGCGGACAATATGGCTTCATCCCTGACTCAAGTTGCGCATAAAATTTTCGGCTCCAAGAACGACCGCGAACTCAAGCGGATGCGGCCGATCGTCGACGAGATCAACCGGATCGAGAGCACTATCGGCGCGCAGAGCGACGAGGAATTGCGCGCTAAAATCGGCGCGCACAAGGCCCGGATCAGCGCGATCGAGGAGGTGGAGCAGCGCACCGAGGCGCTCGAGGACGCGATGCCGGAAGTCTTCGCGATCGTGCGCGAGGCAGCGCGCCGCGTGCTTGGCCAGCGCCATTTCGACATGCAGTTGGTCGGCGGCATGGTGCTCCATCAGGGCCGGATTGCCGAGATGAAGACCGGCGAGGGCAAGACGCTGGTCGCGACGCTGCCGGCGGTGCTCAACGCGCTGGCGGGGCGCGGCGTGCATGTGGTGACGGTCAACGATTACCTGGCGCGGCGCGACTCGGAATGGATGGGGTTGATCTATCATTTCCTCGGGCTGACCGTCGGGGTGGTGGTGCATGGGGTCAGCGACCAGGATCGCAAGCTCGCCTACGGCTGCGATATCACCTACGGGCAGAACAACGAGTTTGGCTTCGACTACCTGCGCGACAACATGAAGTTCAACCTCGAGGAGTACGTCCAGCGCGAGCATAACTTCGCGATCGTCGACGAGGTCGATTCGATCCTGATCGACGAGGCACGCACGCCGCTGATCATCTCGGGCGCGTCCGAGGAGTCGACCGACACTTACTACGTGGTCGATCGGGTGATTCCGCGGCTTAAGCCCGAGGAGCATTTTACGGTCGACGAGAAGCTGCGCACGGTGGCCCTGACCGAGGAGGGCGTGACCCGGGTCGAGGAGTTGCTGGGGGTCGAGAACCTGTACGACCCGCGCAATATCCTGCTGCTGCATCACGCGAATCAGGCGCTCAAGGGGCACGTGATTTTCAAGCGCGACGTCGACTACGTGGTCAAGGACGGCCAGGTGGTGATCGTCGACGAGTTCACCGGGCGGCTGATGCCCGGGCGGCGCTGGAGCGACGGGCTGCATCAGGCGATCGAGGCCAAGGAGAACGTCAAGATCGAGTCCGAGAACCAGACGCTCGCGACGATCACGTTCCAGAACTATTTCCGCATGTACAAGAAGCTCGCCGGGATGACCGGGACGGCCGACACCGAGGCGCAAGAGTTCAAGGAGATCTACAACCTCGACGTGATGGTCATCCCGACCAACAAGCCGATGATCCGCATCGACCATCACGACGTCGTGTTCAAAAGCGAGGACGAAAAGTTCGACGCGGTGATCGAGGATATCCGCGACTGCTTCGAGCGCGGCCAGCCGGTGCTGGTCGGCACGGTATCGATCGAGAAGTCCGAGCGGGTCGCCAACCAGCTCAAGAAGACCGGCATCAAACATAACGTGCTCAACGCCAAGAATCACGAGCGCGAGGCGGAGATCGTGGCCCAGGCGGGTCGCTTCAAGGCGGTGACGATTTCGACCAACATGGCCGGGCGCGGCACGGATATCGTGCTGGGGGGCAATGCGGAAGGGCTGGCGGCGACCGAGAGCGGCACGCGCGACCCGGCCGACCCGAACTACCAGCAGGCGCTGGCGCGCTATCGCGAGCAACTGGCGGGCGAGCGCGAGCAGGTGCTCGCGGCGGGCGGGCTGCATATCCTGGGCACGGAGCGGCATGAATCGCGGCGTATCGATAATCAATTGCGCGGCCGATCGGGGCGCCAGGGCGACGCTGGATCGTCGCGCTTTTTTCTGTCGCTGGAAGATGACCTGCTGCGGATTTTCGGCGCCGACCGGCTCAAGGGGCTGATGGGCCGGATCGGGATGGAAGACGGCGTACCGATCGAGCATCGCTGGATCTCCAAGGCGATCGAGAACGCGCAGAAGAAGGTCGAATCGCACAACTTCGACATCCGCAAACATCTGCTGGAATACGACGACGTGATGAACAAGCAGCGCGAAGTCGTTTACCATCGCCGGCGCGAGCTGCTCTCGGGGGCGCCGCTCAAGGAAGATATCGCCGCGATGAGCGAGGAGCAGGTCGAGGCGGTGATCAATGCGCACGCCAGCCGTGACCAGGAGCCGGCGCAGTGGGAGTGGAAGGAGATCGAGGACGGCTTCTTCAAGCAGTTCAAGTTCCGGCCGAACTTCCGCGAGACCGTCGACCTGGCGACGCTCAACATGCCCGAAGATCTAATCGCGGAGGCCAACGAACGGATCACGCGGCTTTACGACGAGCGCGAGCGCGAGTTCACCGAACCGGTGATGCGCCAGATCGAGAAGATCGTGATGCTGCAGACGCTCGACGCGCTGTGGAAGGACCATCTGCTCGCGATGGACCATCTCAAGGAAGGCATTGGGCTGCGCGGCTACGGGCAGAAGAATCCGCTGGTCGAGTATCAGAAGGAAGGCTTCGAGATGTTCGAGGCGCTGATGCGGGTGCTGCAGGAGGACGTGGTCGAGAAGGTCTATTCGGTGCAGGTGCGGCGCGAACAGGACGTCGCGCAGATCCAGCAGCAGGTGCGGCCGCAGAAGGTCATGATGAGCCACGGAGACGAGCCGGTCGAGGCGAGCGCGGCGACCGTCAAGCGCGAGGCCGATAAGGTCGGCCGCAACGATCTGTGTCCGTGCGGATCGGGCAAGAAATACAAACGCTGCCACGGCAAGTGAACGTCGCGCGGGAAGGCGGGCGCGGTATCACGGCGCGGCGGAGGCGGGCGTCGTCCGGCGCGCCGTGCGGGCACTTGCGAGGTGGTTCGGGCGCCGTGTTAAATCGGCGCCTGGAGGAGCTGATGAAGGTACGACTCGAACCCGCGCCAGTGCGCGGCTTTCGCTTTGCCGGCGTATGCGCGGGGCTGAGAAACGAGCCGGGGCGTCTGGATCTCGGCGTAATCGCGGCGGACTGGCCGGTGGCGGCGGCGGGCGTGTTCACGACCAATCTGGTCAAGGCGGCGCCGGTGATCGTCGCGCACGAGCATGTGCGGCGCGGCCGGCTGCAGGCGATCGCGGCCAACTCGGGTTCGGCCAACTGCTTCACTGGCAACGCCGGCCTGAAGCTCGCGCACGACTCGGCGAAGGCGCTGGCCGGGGCGCTCAAATGCGCGCCTGAGCTGATTGCGCCGTGCTCGACCGGCGTGATCGGCCGCGTCTACAACCTGGCGCGCTACCGCGCCGGAATCCGTGAGGCGGTCGCGGTGCTCGGACCGGACCGGCTGGGCGATTTCGCGCGCGCGATCATGACCACCGATACGCGTCCGAAGACCGCGTCGATGGTGCTCAAGCTGGGCGGCGCCGAGGTGACGATCGCGGGCTGCGCCAAGGGCGCCGGGATGATCGAGCCGAAAATGGCGACGATGCTCGCCTTTATCGTGACCGACGCCGCGTGCGCCGCGCCGATGTTGCGGCATACGCTGGCGCGGGCGCTGCCGGCGAGCTTCAACGCGATCACGATCGACGGCGACATGTCGACCAACGACACGCTGCTGCTGATGGCTTCGGGAGCGGCCGGCAACCGAACGCTAAAGGGGCGCGACCGCGGCGCGTTCGAGGCGGCGGTGGCCGCGGTGGCCTACGCGCTGGCGCGCGAACTGGTGCGCGACGGCGAGGGCGCGACCAAGCTGGTGACGGTCGAGGTGCGCGGCGCGCGGACGGCGGCCGAGGCCGATCGGGTGGCGCGGCAGATTGCCAATTCGCCGCTGGTCAAGACCGCGTTTTTCGGCTGCGACCCGAACTTCGGGCGCATCCTGATGGCGGCGGGCAAGGCCGGCGTCGCGCTCGATCTCGAGCGGCTCGAAGTCAGCCTGGGCGGGATCAAGCTGGCCAGCCGTGGCGCGCTGCGGGTCGGCGCGCTCGAGCGCGCGGCCGCGCAGATGAAGAAGCGCGAGTTCGGACTGCTGATCGATCTGAAGCAGGGCAAGGGCGCGGCGTCGATCATGACCTGCGATCTGAGTTTCGATTACGTCAAGATTAACGCCGAGTACACGACCTGATCCGGCGCCCGGGCGCGCCGAGTGAGTATTGGCCATGGCCGGTTTCGTCAAGGCGGCGCGGCGCGGCGAGATTCCCGAGGGCGGCGCCAAGGTGGTCGAGGCGGGCGGCCGCACTATCGCGATCTTCAATGCGGGCGGCAGCTTCCATGCGATCGACAACGCCTGCCGCCATCTGGGCGGCCCGCTCGGCGAGGGCGAAGTCTATGGCACGCGCGTGATCTGTCCGTGGCACGGATGGGAGTTCGACTTCACCACCGGCGCGAACGTTGACGATCCGGCGATGCGCGTGGGTTGCTTTGCCGTGCGGCTCGAGGGCGACGACGTGCTGGTGGAAGTATGACGGCCGGCGGCCGGCTTCCGGATTTTCTCGGCGTGGGGCCGCCGCGCGCGGCGACCTCATGGCTCGACGCGGTGCTGCGCGGGCACGTGGGCCTGCCGCGCGAGATCAAGGAAGTCGACTTTTTTGTCGAGAACTATGCGCGCGGCATCGAATGGTACAAGGGCTATTTCAGTGAATGCGATCCGGCGCTGCCGGCCGGCGAGATCTGTCCGAGTTACTATTCGGCGATCGCCCGCGAGCGCATCGCGCTGCATCTTGCGCACTGCCGCATCATCTGCACGTTTCGCGATCCGGTCGAACGGCGCTACTCGTTCTACAAGCTCGCCTTGCGCAACGCGTGGACCCGCGACGATTTCGAAACGTGGGTGATGAAAAATCCGGCCAACAACGACGGCGGGCTCAAGGCCTGGTTCGACACCTTCGGGCGCGACAACGTGCTCGTGCTGATCCATGACGATCTCGAAGCCGACGCGCAGGGCTATCTCGACAGCGTATGCCGCTTTATCGGGATTGCGCCGTTCGCGCTCGCGAATTCGCCGTTCGGCGATCGGCGGGTCAACACCTTCAGTGCGCCGCCGCGCAATCAACGCCTCGCACGGCGGGCGCGCAAGCTACGCGACTGGCTCAAGGCGCGCGAGGCCTATCGTGCGATGAACCTGCTCGGCCGCGCCGGCGTGTGGCGCTATTGCTTCGAGGGCGGCGCCGAATTCGCGCCGCTCGATCCGGCCGTCGAGACGCGCCTGCGCGAGCGCTTTCGCCCCGAGGTCGAGGCGCTGGCGGCGCTGATTGGCCGCGACCTTTCGGCGTGGACGCGGCCGCGCGGCGCCGTGCAGCAATCCGCGCCGCCGCCGCCGGCCGACGCGTGCGGCTGAAGCAGTCGGTGGCGCATTGCGGTAAGCTCGGTTCGATGGCGCGCGTCTCGGCGATAATCCCGGTGTACAACGGCGCGGCGACGGTGGCCGCGGCGATCGACAGCGCGCTCGCGCAGAGCTTTGCCGCGCTCGAAGTGATCGTGGTCGACGACGGCTCCACCGATGCCACCGCCGAGGTGCTGCGCCGCTACGCCGGGCGGATCCGGATCATCGAACGGGCCAACGGCGGAATCGCGGCGGCGCGCAACAGCGGTGCGGCCGCGGCCACGGGTGAATATCTCGCGTTCCTCGACTGTGACGATATCTGGATGCCGACGATGGTCGCGCGCGCGGTCGCCGCGCTCGACCGCGAGCCGGCCTGCGTGCTCGCCTACACCAACTGCGCGGTGATCGACAGCGAGGGCGGCGACCTGGGCTCGGCGCTGGTCGGCGCGGGCGTCGATCATGCGCCGATGATCGAGGAGATGCTCGCGCGGCTGTGGCCGATCATGCCGAGCGCGGTGGTGATGCGGCGGGCGGCCTATGCGGCATGCGGCGGATTTATCGAGGAGTTCCGGTCGTACGGCTTCGAGGACGTGATTTTCTGGCTGCGGGTGCGCGAGCAAGGCGCGTTTTGCTACATTCCGGAGCCGCTGGTTAAATGGCGCTTTGCGCTCTTTCCGCGGCCGCTCAAGATTGGCTGGATCAAGCCCGACGCATTTGCGACCTTCGACCGGATCCTGCGCGAGCGCTACCACGTCGGCGCGGATCATCTGCGGAAGTCGCGCGGGCGCGCGTCGCGCAGCCTGCTCGGCTATATCGGCCTGCGCGCGCTCGACCGGGGCGATCGCGGCGAGGCGCGCGAGGCGTTTCGCCGCGCCCTGGAGTTCGATCCGTGGCGGATGAAGAATCTGCTGCGCTACGCCAAGACCTATCTGCCGCTGCGGCTGGCGCGCGCGCTCTCGGGACGCACGCGGGCCGCGCGATGAAGCACAGTCTCATGAGTGCGGCGAGCCGGCTGCCCGGCACAATCGGCGTGGGGCCGCCGCGCACGGCGACCACCTGGCTCGACGCGGTGCTGCGCGGGCACGTGGGACTGCCCAGCGGGATCAAGGAGACGGATTTCTTTTCGCTCAACTATGGGCTCGGGATCGAATGGTATCGCGCGCATTTCCGCAACTGCGACCCGGCGCTGCCGGTGCTCGAGTTTGGGCCGGTCTACTTTGAATGGCCGCGCGCTCCGGAACGCATCGCCGAGCATATTCCGCACTGCCAGATACTGGTGACGCTGCGCGATCCGGTCGATCGGATCTATTCGCATTACCAGTTGCTCAGGCGTGAAGGCTGGCTCGGCGCGATCTCGTTTGAGGCGGCGCTGGCCGACCATGAGCGCTGGGCCGAGCGCGCCGGCAATCTGCTCTCCAACAGCCGCTACGCGTATCATCTGGGCCGCTGGCTCGAGGTTTTCGGGGCCGCGCGCACGCTGGTCATGATCTACGACGACCTGGAGGCGCATCCGCAGGAATATCTCGATCGCGTATGCGGCTTCATCGGTATCGCGCCGGTTAATCTGGCGAACTCGCGCTTTGCGCACGAGCGCGTCAATCGGATGACGCGGGCTCCGCGCAGCCCGCGGCTGGCCCGCGGCGCGCGCAAGCTGCGGGTCGCGCTCGAGCAGCGGGGGATGCCGCGGATGCGTGAGTTCCTCAAGCCGGTATTCACGTTCTGTGCGGAGGGCGGCGAGCCTTTTGCGCCGATGCATCCCGCGACCGAAGCCGCATTGCGCGAGCGCCTGCGCCCGGAAATCGAGGCGCTTGAAGAGTTGCTCGGGCGCGACCTGACGGCCTGGACGCGCCCGCGCGCACGGCCTGATCCGGACTAGCGGCGGCCGCGACGTGGATTAGCGGCGCGAGGCGGCCGGTGCGCTAGCGTTCAGGCGGAGCCGCGCTCGCCGACGCGAACGCCCGTCTGCTGGCCGCCCGAGGTTTGCGCCACCGACGCATGGGCGAGGGGCTCGCGCCAGAATGAAAGGTCGCGCCCGAGCAACTCTTCAAGCGCCGCGATCTCGGGTTCGAAACGCTGGCGCAACTGGCTTTCCAGTGCCGGATCGAGCGGCGGAAATTCCGCGCCGCGGCCCATCCAGTATTCGAATACCCGATTCATCACGCTGCGCGTGCGCCAATACCGATGGTCGCCGAGGAAGCCTCGGAGTTTGCGCGCCCGCCGCGCCATCCGGCGGTACTTGGGCGCGCGGTCCACGCCATTGACCGCCTCTCCAACGTGCGCCACTCCCGCGAGGTTCAACGTTTCGGCGCCGATAAAGCTACAAATTGTATCGATATACCGCTGCGGGCCACGCCGCGCGTCCTCGAGAATCAGCACCAGGACGTTGTCACGCCCGAAAATGCGCTGCCACTCCGCTATATTTTCCGTGTACCTGGCGTACGCGAGCAAATCCTTATGACGATCGGCGATTCGCGCAAAGGAATCCTTGACCAGCGCCATCTTGCGCCACATTTTGTAGTTCGAGTAGTGCCGTGCGACGGGCTCGCGCAGGGTGCAGATGATTTTGCAGTCCGGGACATGCCGCGCGATGCGCTCGCGCGCCGCGGGCGAGGAAAAGTAGGAAGGCCCGAACTCGCCGGTGGGCACGGCCGGCCGCCGGTTTCTGAAATGATAGGAGTACCATTCGACGCCGCGCGGATAGCGCACATCGAAAAACAACGTCTCTTTGATCCCGGCCGGTAGATTTACGTGCCCGCGCAGAATCTGATCCAGCCAGGTCGTACCAGTACGCGGCGGTCCCACGCCGATAAAGTTGGGCAAGGCTAACCCTTCGTTCCCATATTCCTTGGCGAATCTCGGCATGAGCCCCCCTAAAAAAAGAATTTACCCTAACTAGCCATAAAGCGACCTCCGATGCCACTAAAACGTGCTTTTTCTCTCCTAGTGCAGCTAATACTTTCGATGGAGACGCGGGATCGATATGGCCACGAGCTGACTGCGTGGAAACGCCCGTGCGGGCGGCCCGGTCCGGGCTAGCGGCGGCTGGCGAAGAGTTTGCCGGCGCCGTAGGTTACGGCGGCGGCGGCGATGCCGATGGCCATGCTTTCGAGGCCGCTGCGCCACCATGAGCGCGAGGTGATCGCGGTCTTGGCGGCGCCCACTCCGAACAGCACGACGACCGTGGCGATCGCCGAGGCGAGAATGCCGTTTGGGGGCGCCACCAGCAGATACGGCATCACCGGCACCATCGCGCCGAGCAGGTAGGACAAGCCGACGGTCAGGCCCGAGCGCAGCGGCGGCTGATCGATGTCGGTGCCGAAACCCAGCTCCTCGCGCATCATGACGCTGCTCCAGCGCGCCGGGTCGGCCGTGATATGCGCGACGATCTGATCGAGCAGTGGGCCGGCGAAGCCCTTTTTGCGGTAGATCGAGCTGACCTCGTCGCGCTCGCGTTCGGGCCAGCGCTCGATTTCAACGCGCTCGCGCTCGATTTCACTCTGGTAGAACTCGACTTGCGCGCGCGCCGAAGCATAGGCCGCGAGCCCCATCGCGACCGCCCCGCCGAGCATCTCGGAGAGTCCTGCCATGATCACGATATTGGCCGCGCTGAAGGCCCCGGCAACGCCCGAAGTAACGGCAAACGAGGCCACCAGGCCGTCGTTAAGGCCCAGCATCACGTCGCGCAGGCTGGGGCCGCCGACGGCGTGAATCTGCTCGGTGTGGTGATCGTATTCGCGTTTCCATGCGCTCAGCGCCATGATCGTCCGCTCCCGTGGTTCAGCCGGCGCGCGAATGCGGCGTGGCCGGAGCGAGCGCGGCGGCGCCCACCGGCCGATGATTGCGGCGTGCGCGATCGTCGACGTGCTCGCGCAGGGCCATGAATCGATGCACGCGGCGGCGCGCCTCCGCGCGCGGCGGTCGTCCGCCAAGGTAAAAGTAGAAAAAACGCAGGCGCTGGCTGCGCGAGACAAAGCGCCCGATGCTGCGATCGAGGTGGACCAGGTTAAGCATCCGGCGGCGATCGGAGACCGTGCGGACGCGGCGAAAATCCTCGAGGTCGACGAAATTGATCGTCCATCGCGCGGCCGCATCGCTGGCCGATTGGGCGGCGCCCGAGCGTGGTTCGGCGCCGGCCGAGCGCGCGAGCAACAGGTTGGTCTCCTGCAGGTCGCGGGTGTAGATGCCGGCGTCGTGCAGGCGGCGCACGGCGTCGGCGACGGCACTCGAGACCGCCACGCGATGGCGGAAACGGACTCGTCCGCCGGCGAAAGCGACCTTGCTCAGGATCTCGGCGCCGGCCAGATCCTCGCTGATAACGGCGCTGGCGCGAACCGCCCCCAGGCGCATGAACTCGACCGCAACGAGCGGTCGCGGATGGGCGAAGCCGCCGGCCTCGAGCATCGCCGCGCCACGCAGGACGCGCCGCGCGCGGGCGCCGGCAAAATTAATCATCCAGCCCTTGATCCACGAATCTTCGGCCACGCGCTTGACGAAGGCGCGGGCGCCGCCGACCTCGATAAAGCCGGCGACGGTGCGCGCCGTACGCTTGACGGTCTGGAAGCCGGGCCCGGCGATCAGCTCGTCGAGATGCCCGGCGGCGGCCGACCATTGCGGGGCGCTCGCATGGAGAATGCGTAGTCTCATCCGGCCGCCCAGCGTAGCCGATTGGGCGGCGCGACGCATGCATGGCCTCGCGCGCGCGGTCCGGGCCTGCCGGTCCGCCGGCGTGGCGCGCCCGGCCTAGCGGCCGAGCACGTGGCGCACGGTCGTCAGCAGGTGAATCAAATCGCGCGCCGAGCCAATCTCGCCCATCGCGGCGACGCGCCCCAGCAGATCCATCTCGTCAGCCGCGATATTATGGACGCGGCGGATGCGCTCGTCCTTGCGAAAGGCCGTCCAGGCGGACTCCTTGCCGCCCTCGGTGGGCGTGCGCAGCAGCTCGACCGCGCGCGGATTGGCGAGAAAGAACAGATCGCGGCGATCCAGGCCGAGCACCTCGGCAAGCTTGCTCAGAACCTTGTCCGAGGGGTGTCTTTTGCCCGATTCGAGATGGCCGACATAAGGCGTCGACGTCTTGATGCGGTGGGCGACCTCTTGCTGGGTGAGATCGAGTTGCCGCCGCCGTTCCCGAATTACCGGACCAAATTGTCGCTCTTTGCGTTTTGCCATCGACCGTCCGACCAAGCTAAGCGAGCACCGGGTGCCCGCGGGATTGTGATGCACAGGATGCCGTCAAAGCGGCCCCGGAATTTGTCTGAGTGTAATGCTCAATACATTTGCGCAACTTCTTTTAGACCGCGCAATCACATCACTTGCCAGCATTTTTCTATCCCAAACCCGGGTCAGCATCCATGTGGCCAGATTAACGGATCCAGCGCCTTGGAAAATCGCCAAAAAGTAATAATCCGTGTCTGGATGACTCTCAACGTCCGAACCATTAAGCCTTACCGATGACGGTTGGGCAAGTATATCCACGGGGTCGCCGCGGGCCAATCGCAGATCGGTGACGAACGCGTCAGCCGATGGTTGGTTAGCCCCGGTCTCCCGGACGGCATCCCCGCGGCGTCCGCCGGGCTCAATTACCGTAGGGATTGCGCCCGTTATTCATGTAGATCGAGAAATCGGCCACGCCCGTGATGGTGTGCGCGGGAGTCTTGAAGTCGCGCATCGCGCCGGGCGCCAGATCGGCGATTACCACCGTGTCCTGCCCCAGCGGGCGCCCCTGACGGTCGAAATAATGCACTTCGAGGTCGATCGCGCGGGCCGAGTTCGCGGTATTGCGCACCGCGCCCGCTACATAGACGCGATTGCCGGCCCGCTCGAGCCGGCTCTGCACCACACGCACCGGCTCGACCGTGATGAGCGAATAAAAGACGAAGCCGCCGAAGGCGATCGCACCGGCCAGCATGATCCATCCACCACGTTTCATCGGTCGGCACGTTTCATTGGCCACGGCCTGGCGGGCACGGCCCGTTACTCGCGATCCGCGATTCGCGCCGCCGGACTAATAGGACCGCGGCAGCATCAGCACGTGTTCGCTGATCGAGTTGAGCACCATCTCCTGCGAGACCGGCGCGATCTTGAGCAGGCGGCATTCGCGGAAGTACCGTTCGACGTCGTACTCCTGCATATAGCCGTAGCCGCCGAGCGTCTGCACGGCGCGATCGCAGGCCTCGAACGAGGCGTCGGCGGAGCGCAGCTTGGCGATATTGGACTCGGCGCCGCAGGGTTTGTGATGGTCGAACAGCCAGCCCGCCTTGAGCATCATCAGTTCGGCCACTTCGAGCTTGGAATAGGCGTCGGCAAGCGGATGCGCGATCGCCTGGTTCTGGCCGATCGGCCGGCCGAAGACCACCCGCTCTTTGGCGTAGCGCACCGCCTTGTCGATCGCGGCGCGGCCCATCCCGATACCCTCGGCGGCAATCAGGATGCGCTCGGGATTGAGTCCGTCGAGCAGCGTCTGGAAGCCGCGGCCGACCTCGCCGACGACCTCGCTGGCCGAGACCCGCAGGTTGTCGATGAAGAGCATGTTGGTGTCGACGCCGTGGCGGCCGAGCTTGCGCAACTCGCGGACCTCGACCGCGTCGCGATCGAGTTCGACAAAGAACAGCGTCATGCCGTCGGTCTTGCGCTTGACGTCTTCGATCGGCGTGGTGCGCGTCAGCAGCAACATCCGATGGGCTTCCTTAGCCTTGGTGATGAAGATCTTGCGGCCGTTGATCACGTAGTTGTCGCCGTCGCGCCGGGCAAAGGTCTTGATATGCGTAATGTCGTTGCCGGCGTCGGGTTCGGTGACCGCAAACGACAGATGCATCTCGCCGCTGATCACGCGCGGCAGATAGCGCCGCTTGAGATCCTCGCTGCCGTGGCGGATGAGCGGGGTGAGGCCGAAAATTCCCAGGTGGACCGCGCTCGCCGCGTTCATCGCGCCGGCGTAGGCGATCTGCTGCATGACCAGCGCGGCCTCGGTGATGCCAAGACCGCTGCCGCCGTATTCCTCGGGTATCGCGATACCGAGGAAGCCGGCCTCCGCGACCGCCTTGTAGAACTCGTGGGGAAATTCGCCGCGCAGATCCTTGCCGCGCCAGTATTCGTCGGGGAAGCGCTGACACATCGCGCGCACGCCGGCGATAATTTCATTCTGCGATTCGCTCAGTTCGAAATCCATCTCGCTCTCACTCCCTGCCCGGATCGGCGATCGGTTGCGCGCCACCAAGCTGATTCGACTGCGACCCTCGACGGGCTGATAATCGCGCGGCGGCGCCCCACAGCGCAATCTCCCGCAGCCGGTCGTCGGACGGGGGCCACAAGCGTCATGCGCGGCGGGAAACCTCCGCGGTCCGCGACGGCCCGAACGGCGGATATGATAATGCGCCGCGGGGCGCTTCGCCACTCGACGGCATTTATCTTGCTCCATTCAGACGTGTGGACAGTGGCAACTTGGCCTGATCGACATTGCAAATGGCAGTAATGCCGCGGTTATCGGGCATTTTGCATTGCCGAAAGCATTCGATCGAAAACGGGGAGCATACGGTGGATTGCTCGCGGGTGAGGCAGATGCCAATTTGGCAGGCGTGGCGATGCGGTGAATTTCGTGAGAGACGATTCCATGATCGCCGCCACGCTCGTCCGTCCTGCCGGGATCCGGCGCGCTAAGCGCGGCCCCCCGCCGCAGTGCCGGGCGGACGAGACCGTGCCGGGCGGATGGAAGTGCCAGGGGTATCAATTAAACTCAGATGAACTGAAGGGCCGGTCGCCCCGCAAGCGGCCAGGAGGATGGCGCGTCAGATGACTCCGAAACAAGTTTTACAGATGATCAAGGACAAGGGCGTAACGATGGTCGATATAAAATTTATCGACCTGCTCGGCACGTGGCAGCATTTTACTGCCCCGATTTCCGAGTTCAAGGACGAGGAGGCCTTTGAAGCCGGTCTCGGGTTTGATGGTTCGTCGATTCGCGGCTGGTCGGAGATCAACAACAGCGACATGCTGATCATCCCCGACCCCGACAGCGCCGCGCTCGATCCCTTCTACAAGGAGCCGACGTTGACCCTGCTGGGCAATGTCGAAGACGCCATCACGCGCGAAAAGTACCCGCGCGACCCGCGTAACATTTCGGCCAAGGCCGAGGCCTATCTGAAATCGACTGGCATCGGCGATACTGCGTACATCGGACCCGAGCCGGAGTTCTTCATCTTCGACAGCGTGCGCTTCGACACCACGCAGAACTCGAGCTACCACTTCATCGATTCGGACGAGGGTAACTGGAACAGCGGCAAGGAAAAGACCCTGGCCGGCGGCCATAATTCGGGCTACACGATCAAGAACAAGCAGGGCTACTTTCCCGTTCCGCCGGTCGACACCTTGCAGGATATCCGCACCGAAATGGTGATGGAGATGCAGAAGGTCGGCATCCGCATCGAGAAGCAGCATCACGAGGTCGCGACCGCCGGCCAGGCGGAAATCGACATGCGCTTCCAGCCGCTGACCAAGATGGCCGACTGGCTGATGTGGTACAAATACATCGTCAAGAACGTCGCCGTGCGCCATGGCAAGACGGCGACCTTCATGCCCAAGCCGATTTTCGGCGACAACGGCACCGGCATGCATACCCATCAGAGCATCTGGAAGGGCGACACGCCGCTGTTCGCCGGCAACGGCTACGCCGGCATGTCGGAGATCGCGATGCACTACATCGCGGGCATCCTGCATCACGCGCCGTCGATCGCCGCCTTCACCAATCCCGGCACGAACTCGTATCGCCGGCTGGTCCCGGGCTTCGAGGCGCCGATCAATCTGGCCTACTCGGCGCGCAATCGATCCGCCTCGGTGCGCATCCCGATGTACTCGCCGTCGCCCAAGGCCAAACGGATCGAGGTCCGCTTCCCCGATCCGACCTGCAACCCGTACCTCGCGTTCTCCGCGATGCTGATGGCGGGACTCGACGGTATCCAGCGCCGGCTCGATCCGGGCAAACCGCTCGACAAGGACATCTACGCGCTCTCGCCCGCCGAACTGGCCGAGGTGCCGAGTATGCCCGCGTCGCTCGAGGAGTCGCTCTCCAATCTGAAGAAAGATCATGAGTTCCTGCTCAAGGGCGACGTCTTCAGCGAGGAGCTGATCGAGACCTGGATCGAATACAAGATGGCGAAAGAGGTTAGTGCGATTCGCCTGCGGCCGCATCCGTACGAGTTCGCACTCTACTACGACGGCTGATCGCGGCTAATTTTGGATTGTCGAACTGTGTCGCGCAGGCGGCGGGAGGTTTCCCGCCGCCTGTGCTTTTCTGGACATCGCCGCGAATCGTTGGTCGTCGTCGGCGAGAGTTTGCGCCGTCCGCATTTTCGCATCGTGCGAGACAATACTCAGTTTGGTCGCATAACGCGACGCCGTACGGCTCGCACTGAGCCTTCGGGCGGCCGGTGCGAGATCGTCCGAATCGATCGTCAAATAACGAAATAACCCCGTAATCTGAACTGTTTTGCTGATCGCTGGGCAGTCGGCAGGGGCTTGAGCAGTGCGTCCGGGGACTCCGCGGCGGCCATGGCACGTTCTTCGCTCTACCATTGGTCCAAATCGAGCGGCGTACGGATGCATCTCTAGCCGACGCCAGCTCGAATTAATTTGCGCAGGAATTAGCACCACAATGAGAGTTGTTCGCACCTCAGCATCGATCGTCGCGGCGATCGCGATCGCCGGCGCCGCTGTCGCTCCGGCATGGTCGTTTGATACTCCGGCCGGACAGATGCAGGAGGTTACCGCCGAGGTCGTGCCGACCCAGGATCAGGTCCTGCGGCAATTGGTCGAACTGCATCTGCATTTGCAGGCGGCGGAAAGGAGCGCGACTTACAGCCTCAAGGCCGAGCACGAGTATTTCGCGGCCGAGCGCATGTACGACTTCGGCCGTTACGATGAAGCCGTCGCCCATGCCGAAAAGGGTGAGGCCGCGCTGCCCGAAACTCCCAACTCGATTGCGCCGATGAGCGTTTCACGCTGAGTCTTCGCGCTGGCGAGGCGCGCGAACCCCGAAAGCCCTCGCATTACGTTCCCTCCCCCGGAGGCAGGCAGACTCCCCACTGCCTGCCTCTTTCTTTTTTCCGGCGCGAAAAATTTCTTCGGCCGCCGCTCTCATGCGATCGGTCATGGCGCGCGACGCGACGCTGAGGGGTGTCGCTAGGCGATCCGCGCGAACCGCCAGGTCGCGCCACAATCGATGCGCCAGGTGGCAAATGATAATCTGATCGGCGTTCGCTATGTTTCATCCACGTCATATCCCCACCTCGATTGCGCTTGCGATCGGGCTCATCGTGGCGATCCTTGGCGGGGCGCCTGGCGGTGCGGCCGCGGCGACGCCGACGGCGATCGCCTCGCCCGCCGCGGCACCCGCGCCAACGGCCGCTGATGCGAGCGCGGCGCGATCACCCGCGTCCGCTACACCGTCCGCGGGCGCCACGGCAATTGCCCCGGCGGCGGCCGTCGATCCCGCGGCGGCCGCGCGCGCGCGGGTCATCGCCTATCTGAGCGGGGTCATCGGCTGGAGTCGCCATCTGACGATCGAGGTGCAGACGGCGCACGACCCGGTGGAGATCCTGTTCGTCGCCGACGATCGCCAGATGGCCGGCGAAGTGCTGACGATGGCTTTCGAGTATGCGCGGGCCGCGGCCGACCTGATCAGGGCTGACAGCGGAGCGCAGAATTCAGCCGCCAGTATCGGCGCGGCGGCGGCCCCCGGCCCGCACGCCGGCGTCGATGGCACGGACTATAACCAACTGGTCGCGCGCCGCGCCCAGGCGCAGGCTGCGATCGATGCCAGCCAGGCCCATCTCAAGGATTTGCGCGCGCGGCTACAGAAAGCCGCCAAGCACGATCGCGATCGCCTCACGCGCGAAATCGTCGCCGCCCAGGGCGAACTCGATTTGGCGCAGTCGCACGTCGATTCGCTCAACGCGCTGATCGAGTTCGAGGGCGGCGCCGGGTTGGCCGCAACCGGCGTCGAGACCGGCCTCAGCGGACAAATCGACGTACTCGAGCGCTCGGTGCGGCCGGCCGCGGTTACGCAGGCCCAGGCGGCGGCGTCCACGCTGGTGGCGGGCGCGCCGGCGCCGGCGATTAGCGTTCCGGCAGCCGCGCCCGCCGCGGCCAGCGCGCCGTCCGACGGCTTCTTCGGCAGCCTCGACGCGATTATGCGGCTCAAGCGCAAAGATCAGGCGATCGCCGATGCCATGGCGCTCACCCGCCAGCTCACCGCCGCTACCGAAACCCAGCGCGCACCGCTGCTCGCGACCCTGCACGACATCGATCAACAAGGCGTGCGCGCGGCCGCCGCGACCGCGTCGAGCGATATCGCCACCCTGCGCCAGAGCCAGCAGCTCTTCCAGGCCCTGAACGCGCGCCACAAGCTGGTCTCGAGCGCGATTCTGCCGCTGGCCAAGACGATCGTCCTGGTCAATCTCTACAACGCCAATCTCGAGCGCTGGCGGACGGCGCTCAGTTCCCAGGTTCACGAAGAATTGCGCATGCTGATGGTGCGTCTGCTTGGACTCGGTGCGCTGCTCGCGATTGTTTTTGCCGGGGCGTTCATCTGGCGCGCGCTCACCTTTCGCTACGTCGTCGACCTGTCGCGCCGCCATCAACTGATGCAGGTGCGGCGCCTGGCGGTCGCCGTGATTATCGCACTCATACTGATTTTCGACTTCGCCAATGAGCTGGGCACGCTCGGCACCGTGATGGGCTTTGCGGCGGCCGGCATCGCGATTACGCTGCAGAACGTCATCCTGTCGTTTGCCGGCTATTTCTATTTGAGCGGCCGCTTTGGCGTGCGCGTGGGCGAGCGCGTACAGCTTTCCGGCATCACCGGCGACGTGCTCGAGACCGGGCTCTTGAAGCTCACCCTGATGGAGCTTTCGGAGGACGCCGACGGGCGCCAGCCGACCGGCCGCGTGGTGGTCTTTCCCAACTCGACGGTGTTCCAGCCCAACGGCAATTTCTTCAAACAGATTCCGGGCTCCAACTACTCCTGGAACGAACTGCGCCTGACGCTGGCCCCCGACTGCGACTACCGGCTGGCGGAGAAGCGCCTCGAGGGGGTGGTCGGCGCGGTCTTCGCGCGCTACCGCGACGCCGTCCAGCGCGATTACCGCAACACCGAATCCACGCTCAACGTCCGCTTCGAGACTCCCCGTCCGCAGAGCCGCCTGCGCCTGGGCACGGCCGGGCTCGAGATCATCGTGCGCTATCCAGTGCCGCTGCAGAGCGCCGTGCAGAGCGCCGACGAAATCGCGCGCCGCCTGGTCGACGCCATCGATCGCGAGCCCGGTCTGCGCCTGGCGATGCAAGGCACGCCCGCGCTGCAGTCCGTGGCCGCGCGCGCCGCCGGGGAAGGTGCGTCGCCCGCCGATCCGTCGGCCGATCACTCCGACGCATCTGGCGCCACGGGGCCTGCCGATCCCAACACAGGACTCACGCCGATCGCGCAGGCCGCCGCCGGCGCCGCCGGAGTCGCCGCGGGAGTCGCCGCCGCCACGGCGGTCTCTGAAGGCGGCGCGCCCGCCGCGCCGCCAGCTGCTCCGGTGCCGCCGGTCAAGCCGTGACCCGCCGCGTCATCGATCGTCATGCTTCGCCGCGTTGCGTCCTACCGGAGGCCTTGTGACTACCGCGTCACTGCGCCCATCCGTTAAAGCCCGCGCGATACTGTATGCGATTACGTTGCTCGCCCTCGGTCTGCGCCTCCTGACCTTAGCGCGCCCGGGTATTAGCTGGGCGTTTTCATCCTACGATTCGGTCCAGTACACAGAGTTGGCCGACGGGTTACGCCATGGCTGCGGATTCGCCCGCCTGCTGGACTCAAAATGCGCACCACCGGAAACCTTGCGCACCCCTGGATATCCGGTTTTCCTGCGGCTGATGCCGTCGCCGCGATTCGCGATCGCGTTGCAAGCCTGCCTGTCCGCGGCGATCTGCTTGCTCCTGGGAACTTTTGTCTACCGCCGCTGGGGCATCGCGGCCGGCGCTGTCGCCGCACTGCTCCTGGCCTGCGACCTTCCATCAATCGTCGCCAGCGGCAGCCTGATGACCGAATGCCTATTCCAAAATCTATTGACCGCGGCTGTGCTGCTCGGCCTTTCGGCGGCGTTGTTGCCTCGCCTTAATCGCGCGGCCACGCTGCGCCTGCTCGGCGCGGCGCTAATTCTGGGTGTGGCGGCGCTCGTGCGGCCAATCGGTTTTCTGCTGCCGCTGCTCGCGCCGGTCCCTGTCGTGTTCGTCCGCGAAGCCGAACTCAAACGCAAGCTAGCTCTTGGTGCCGCCGCCTTCCTCCTGCCGGCGCTGATCGCGGGGTCCTGGGTAATTCGCAACGGCCGTAGCACCGGCATTTGGGCGCTCAGTACAATCGGAGCCATCGACCTCTATTACTACCGCGCCGGCGGCATCGTTTGGTCGCGGGAAGGCGGTACCCTGGCCGACGCGATAAATTCCCTCGCTCATGCACCGGGCCTCCCAAAACCTTCAGAGTACTACTCACCCGAGCTCTACCACGATACGATTCGCCGCAGTATCCGCATACTCACCGCCGACCCGATCGCCACGGTGCGGATGACGATTCGATCGTTTCTATGGCTCACCATTGTGCCCGACCGCAGCGATCTGAACGTATTTCTCGGGCTGCGCGGCGGCACCTCGGTGACCTATCCGGCCGCCGAAGGAATTACCCGACGGCTACATGATCTATTCCATTCGCGCACGCTGACCGCGCTAATCATACTCGAGGTTCTGATGATGATCTTTGTCTGGGTCGGTGTCGTGCGCGCAGTCCTGGCACTCATAAGAGGGCAAACCACCCCAGCATTTCTCCTACTCATTCCGCTGGCAGTTGCAATGCTCATGCTGGTTTTGGCCGCTGGCCCGGAGGCCACCGCGCGTATGCGGACTCCCGCGATCCCGTTCCTCGCGATGCTGGCGGGGGTTGGATGGTCGAACGCCGCCCGCATGGCTCGCGAGACGCTAGATTGACGCCCGGTGGTTCACCGCAAGGTTCTTCGATGTCCGCAGACCGCGCGATCGATCGTGGTGCGCGACCCCTCTGGATTCTCTGGGCGCTGGCGCTGCTCGCGCTGGCACTGCGCCTCGCACCGCTGATGCGGCCCGGATCGGCGTGGGCGATGGCTAACGTTGACTCGCCGCGCTACGTCGAACTGGCGCAGGGCCTGCGCGCGGGATGCGGCTTCGCGCGGCTGGTCGACGGGCATTGCGCCGGCGCCGAGGTCTTACGCACGCCAGGCTATCCGCTGTTGCTGGCCGCAATACCGTCGCCGCGCATGGTGGTCGCCGTGCAGGCGCTGATCGGCGCGGCGCTCTGCCTTATCGTCGGCTATTTCGTCACCGTATGGTGGGATCTTCGCGCCGCTGCCATTGCCGAAGCGATCCTGGCGCTGGACCTTTCATCGATCGTGGAGGGCTCGCGAATTCTCTCCGATGTACTATTTCAGGCGCTGCTCGCCTGCGCTGTGATCATCCAGTTGTGCGTAATCGCGCGCCGCCGATCTGACGCGCGCGCGCTTGCCGCAATCTTCGCGGCCGCCGCGTTGCTCACGCTTGCGATCATAGTACGGCCGGTGGGCCTGCTGCTGCCGATCCTCGCGCCGCTACCGGTCCTGATGCTGCCGGCGATGGGCCGGCGCCGGATGGCCGCGGTGGCATTGCTGGCTTTTGCCCTGCCGGCACTGACGTGCGCCGGATGGGCCGCCCGCAACGCCGCGCGCACGGGAGTCTGGACGCTCAGCACAGCCGCCGCTATCCACCTCTATTATTATGAAGCCGGCGGCCTAATCTGGTACCGCGGCCACAAGGACTTTCCCGCCGTGACGGACGATCTCGCACGCCGCCTTGGACTGCCCGACGCGCGCGATTATTTGGTCACTCCCGCCGCGCTCGAGCCGCGTATGATTGGCGACGCGGAGCGCATTCTCCTGCACGATCCGGCCGGCGCCGTAGAGATGACCCTGCGATCGTTCCTGTGGCTGGCCGTGGTGCCCGACCGCGGCAGTCTCAATGAACTACTCGGCACCCACGCCGGCGCGACTGCATATTTAGCCGCGACCGGGCAATTGAGTACGAGAATCCATCAACTATTGCATTCGCCATTACTCACTGTGCTGGTGACCTTCCAACTGGCGCTGACCGCGATCACCTGGATCGGCGTCGCCTTTGCGCTGGCCGCCGTGCGCCGCAAGTCCGCCCGCGAGGTCGCCGTCGTGCTTCTTCCCCTGGGCGTCGCTCTGATGATGATCGCCCTGGCCTCTGGGGTTGACGCCTACGCTCGTTACCGGATGCCCGCGGTTCCGCTACTGGCGATCCTCGCGGGCATCGGATGGTCGGGTGCGGCCCTGCGCGTCACGCCCGTCCTGAAACTGGGCAACGATTGACTTGACGCACAACGTCCCTTTGCGTAGACTCTCGATCATCGATCGTTAGCTCGACCGGCTGGCGCGCCTCAGCTTGCGCTCTTCCGCGATCCGGCGATCGACTTCGGCCTTCGGAACGCTGGCGATCTTGCGGAGCGCGACCTTTAACTTATTGAGATCAAGAGGTTTTTTCATAATGGCTAAACAGGATCCACCTAAGCCACCGCCGCCGGTAAGGCCACCAGCCGGGAAACCTATCTTGAGAATAAGCGAACACACACAGAAGCCCACGAGAAGGCCACCGCCGGGAAAATGATCCTAACCGCTTCTCGGAGCGCGAGGATTTTCATAATGACTAATCCCGAAGGACCGACGCCACCACGGCCAGCACCGTCGCCCCAACAGAATCCTCCTCCCCCCGTGCGTCCTCCCATAGGTAAACCAATCAAGAAAAGTGTCTAAGGCCATAACGTCCGAAAGATAATGGAAAGTGATGGCAATGCTAATAGGATAATACCTATTAATAAGACCGTCTGCGCAGCCGTTACCCAACGCATCTTCAGTTTGTTCTTTTTCGCATGGTTCTTCGTCGCGTTGTACATAGTGAGGATGTGAAAGCGCTTCAACTGTTCCGGGTAGTCGAGGTAGTCTCGCTTATCTGACGCAAAAGGAAACCATTCGTCGGTTTCGTCTATCCACGTAAATGTGCGATTAAAGATTGCGAGAAACGCGAGCGTGCCTGCAAACATAACGGCGATGATCCCGATGAAGACGCACGCACGTAAACCGCTTCTTGCTGTTAGCAGTATAGGTGTCCAACTCGACAAGGTCGATAAGAGTAATGCCACAACCGCACCGCAAAAGCCCGCTAAGGTCGAGGCTTTGGAATCGATCCAATGGGCACGGTCTACCTCTTCCGGTAAGAGCAATTTACCAAATTCAAAGAGTTCGCTGGTCGTGTCTGCGGACTCATATCCTGTTACTCGCTGTGCGAGCAGAGCGAGGTCGGTTTGGGTTGATCCATTGATCATAATTTATTGCTCCGGTGACATCAGTTCTCAAACGCAGTTAATTCCTTCCACGTCAGTCGTCGTCCGTCTGTCTGAGAACATGCCAGCGCAAAACGCGCGCCGTCGCTGAGTTTGCGGTTGTTAAAACGAAAGGTTGTGTCGTCCAAGTGCCGACCGAAATGGAAACGCAAAACGAAGTGATGAGTGCCATAGATGCGCCGCTTGAATTGCGACCAGAAATTCTCGATGCCATCCGTGTGAACGCGCCCGCGCACGAATTCTTCGGCGTGATTGATTGCCTCATGCGCATATTCGGTTTCCAGGCCCTAGCGGAACGCGCCAGCGGCGTCGGTGAACAGGTCTGAGCCGCGCGCGACATTCGCCCGATTCAGCGGATGGAGCATTTCGCCGCTCTCATCGCTTACGGCGTTTGCGCGGACTTCGCCGTGACGAGAGAGCAAGCCAAACACAATCGCTTTGCCAACATACCCGGTTCCGCGACGGAGCCGCATGACGGCGTGCTTGTTCTTTTCTTTGCCGCCGATGGCGGTCGTGTCGGCCTCGACTTCGCCAGACAATGGAGCCTCACAACTGCCGGTCATGAGAGCCGCGCGGATGCGATGGAGCATGAACCAGCCAGTCTTCTGCGTGACGCCTAGGGCAGCGGCCAAGCGATGCGAGCTATAGCCCTTGGTTGCGGCGGTCAATAGCCAGACGGCAGGTAGCCACTTATCCAGTCCGATGGGCGAATCCTCAAAGATCGAGCCGACCTTGACTGAGAATTGTTTCCTGCAAGTCTTACAACGCCAGAGATGACGGTGATCCTTCGTCGTGATTTCCCAATGCTCTTTACCACCGCACCCTTGACGCGGACAGATAACGCCATTGGGCCAACGCGCGTCCGCGAGAAACTGACGGCAAGCAACCGGGTCAGCGAAATAGCGCACAGCCTCAAGCAGGTCAGCGGGTACTTTCGTCTTCATAACTAACACTTAGCACTTTGGTTGTTGTGCGTCAAGTCACTCAGTGCCTTAAACTGAAACTCGCCCGCACCTCATCATCATAACCGTGGCTGCGCATACGCCTTTCGCTCGCACCCGATGCCCTACGGCGTGCATAACCAGACGCCGTTGACGCCATCGGCGAACGCGCCGGTCTTGGCCCCGGTATGCGTACAGGCGACGGGCGGATTCGCTGGCGGATCGCAATCGCTGCAATAGAAACGGCCGCCACTGACCGTCGGCGACGGCAGATTCGCATAGGTCATCCCGGTGCTGGTCAGCACCGTGCCGTAAGTCACGTCGCCAGTGGTGTTGCGCGCCGGCGGCGTATAGACGCTGGTCGTCCCGCCGATATCGTTGTACGAGGTCGTGCTGGCTGGGAGCGCCGTCGCGATTGAAGCCGTGAGGCTCCCTTTGAGCACGTCCCACGAGGCGCAATTGGTCAGTCCCGTCCAGGTCACCTGGATATAGTCAGTGCCGCTCAGTGTCGCAGGCCCATTGGCCACCGTGTTCGATGAGGTCGACGGGAGCGTCACACCGCCATTGATATCGTGGCAGACCACATAGTACGGGCCGTAGGCGGTGCTGCCGGTGGTGCCGACCACGGCGATCGCCGCCGCCGCTGGATTGGCGATCGCATTGACCAGCACATGATTCAGGCCCGCGCCGAAAGTCGGCACCGCCATCAGATCGAGCGCGTTCAGAATCGAGTTTGAGCTAATCACCTCGACATAGGAGAGGTTGTTCGACAGCGGCACGTTGGCCGAATTTTGCGGGTTGATCAGAATCGCCGGAGCGATCGGCGTCGTGCCGTAGTTGATCAGATAGGTCGATCCGACACCCTGCTGGAATTGCGGCGCGATCAACGTCGGTCCCACTCCACCGCCGTCCTGTTCGATAAACGGATGGCCACTGACACCGGTAAAATCCGATGCGTTGAACTGGAGC
>Ga0307373_10002730_pt1 | contig 31541 bp, 29 predicted proteins | sample OX2MG_FD_202534 | JGI IMG/M metagenome (GOLD analysis project Ga0307373, IMG submission 202534) | Soil microbial communities from Risofladan, Vaasa, Finland - OX-2 | ecosystem: Environmental > Terrestrial > Soil > Coastal area > Acid sulfate soil | place: Finland: Risofladan, Vaasa | collected...
AGCCTTCGGCGCCGGCTTTGACGTGCGGGCGAAGTTCGGCGTTCTCGGTGACGCCCATGCCGACCATGTTGATGATCTCCCGGTCATAGGCGGGCAATCGTTGGTCAAGAAATGCGAGGCTCGAGCCCTTCGCGGACGCGCGCGCGACGTGACCGCGCTCCATCTGCTCGTGCGAGATGCGCGGAACCTCTTTGCCGGCGAGCCGCGAATCGACGTGTGTCATCAGCTTCCTCCGATTGCATGTGGCGCCGGATGCGGGCGGCGCCTCGCTACCGCAACGTTAGCGCCGGTTCTTGCCCGGCTCAATCCATTCTAGTGGTCCGATTCTAACATTCGCATCCGCGGTCGGCGGCTTCTCATGCGAATGTTAGAATCAAAAAGACCACTAGAAAATATAAGTCTTAGTGGAGCTTTGGATTTGACATTCGCTTTACGAGTCTGCCGCTAGATGGGTAACGAATGTCAAATCCGCTCCACTAGTAGTCCGATTCTAACATTCGCATCCGCGGTCGGCGGCTTCTCATGCGAATGTTAGAATCAAAAGGGCCCCTAGCAAGTATGAGTCTTAGTGGAGCCTTGGATTTGACATTCGCTTCACGAGGCTGCCGCTAGGTGGTTAGCGAATGTCAAATCCGCTCCACTAGAGCTTGATGACCGGACGCTTGCCGCGCGAGGCTTTCTCGCTCGGCACCTTCACCAGCGCCTCGCCATCGAGCACCGCTTCGCCATCGACCGCGCACAGGCAGGACAGCCGTGCCCGGCTCTTTTCCGGGATCAATTCGGCGACGGTAACGGTGACAACGACGGTGTCGCCGATCTTCACCGGCGCGCGGAAGTTGAGGGTCTGCGAAATATAAATCGCTCCGGGTCCGGGCAGCCGGGTGCCGAGCACGGCCGAGATCAGGCTCGCGGTATAGAGCCCGTGCGCGATGCGCCGGCCGAACGGGGTCTTGGCAGCGAAGTGCTCGGACAAATGGATTGGATTGCGGTCTCCGGTCAGCTGCGCGAAGCCGACCACGTCGGACGACGCCACCGTCTTCGACAACCGCTCGGTCATCCCGACCGAAAGGTCCTCGAAGAACAAGGTGCGCAGCGGCGGCAGCGACGACGGCTGGCTCATCGGCGCATTGGACCGCGCTTCTTCCGCTCCGGCAAGCTAGACATTGGGCTCAGGATTGGCCAAGGAGCGCTGGTCACCAAGGGGGCATTCATGGTCGATCTTTCCCGCATCAGCGTCGGTCTCTCCGGCCAGGCGCAAATCGTGGTCGGCCCGGAGCACACCGCGCCCTTTGTCGGCTCCGGGCGGATTGCCGTGCTGGCGACGCCGGTCATGATCAACGTGATCGAAGCGGCAGCGCTCGCCGCGGTCGAGCATTTACTGCCGGCGGGCCATCAAAGTCTCGGTATCCATTTCGACGTAAGCCATGTGGTGGCGACGCCGGTTGGCCTCCAGGTGACGGCGACGGCCGAAGTGGTGCGCGTCGAAGGCCGCACCATCACTTTCCGCGTTGAGGCGCGGGACAATATCGAATCGATCGGCACCGGCACGCATCAGCGCGTCGTCGTCAGCGTGGCGCGCTTTGACGAGCGGGTTCAGCGCAAGGTGCAGGTGGCGCGGTGAGCCAGGCTTTAAGGCTGTCGGCGGCCGGCGAACCAGCCGATCACGAACAAAATGATGGCGGCGACGATGGCGACGGCGGCGTGCTTTTGGTGGATGTGTGTCGAGCCCGCTTCATAGCCCGGCATGAAGGTCGGCAAATGGTCGGCCGGCATGACGAAATACATCACCGCCGCAATGATGCAGATGATTGCGAGCAGGTAAGCAAGCATTTTCATCGAACAGACTCTCTTCGTTAGAAATTAGCTTCAGAAATAATCACTGCCGCGGCGGGGGCGGTGCCTGGGGCGGCGGGGCCAGCGGAGCGCCGCGCGGCTCGTCCTTGTTTAGCATGCATTTCTTGATGAACTTGCTGCGTGCGGCACCGGTAAGCTTCTGGTCATCGGCACCGAACTTGCAAGTTGCCATTTTCTCCTTGGCCGTGACGGCAAAGGACGGTGTCGTGGTCACCGCCAGCAAAACGGCTAGCGCTGTCCCGGCTATGGCGTATCGAAGCATGCGAACCCCCTGAATTTCCCTGAACCATCTTAGCACCGATCCGACGTGCGCCAGGAGCCAATTTAACCACGGTGACCGGCCGCCGGCTATTTGGGACAGCGGTAAAGCGTTGCGGTGTAGGTTTTGTCTCGATCGACGAAATCGATGATGTTATCGGACTTTTTGGTGAATGTGATTTCTCCCATCAGCGGCCCGGCCGGAAATTGGCACTCAACCTGCGCCTTGAGACTCTTGGCGTCCTCCTTGATGTCCAGGAACATGCAGGCTCCGACCTTCGAATCAATCTCGTTGGTTGTGACCTTCACTCTGACCTCGGCGGGATCGCTGCCATCGCCTTTGCACGGCACATTCTGCGTAAAGTTTCCAAGAAGCCAGAAATCATCGGACAGCGGCGCAGCGCTCGCGCTCGCGGCTAAAACAAGAGCGATGCAGCCGACCAGAGGATGGATGAGTCTCATCGCGAAAGCCCCGCGCCGTTACAACAGCGACCCCAGTTGGAATTGTAACCGATATGCTGTGGAAACCAATGGACCTGCGCAATTTCGGCGCGCTGTGTCCTGCCGGTCACGCGTAGCCGGGTGCAGGAATAGTGCATGAGAATAGTGCCTGAAAAAGAGACGGCGCCGGAGGCGCCGTCTCTCATCGATCGGATTAGGCTTTGCCGCCGCCACAATTGGCGGTGAACCGAAGGCCGTTTAGTGTGCGGTCAAGCCGGAGGCATCTTCTTCAATTGTCTCGGCAACTTCGACCGGTTTTGCCGTGCCCTCTTCCCAAACAATCGGCTCCGGACTGCGCGTGAGCGCCCGCGCCAGCACCTCGTCCATGCGCGAGGCCGGAATGATGTCGAGCCCGGTCTTGATGCTGTCGTTGATCTCCACCAGGTCCTTGGCATTCTCTTCCGGAATGACCACGGTCTTGATGCCGCCGCGCAGGGCGGCGAGCAGCTTCTCCTTTAAGCCGCCGATCGGCAGCACGCGGCCGCGCAAGGTGATCTCGCCGGTCATGGCGACGTCACGGCGCACCGGGATGCCGGTCATCACCGAAACGATCGCCGTGACCATGGCGACGCCCGCAGACGGCCCATCTTTCGGCGTCGCGCCTTCCGGCACGTGAACGTGGATGTCACGCTTGTCGAAGGACGGCGGTTCGATGCCAAAGGCAGCCGAGCGCATACGCACGTACGACGCCGCCGCCGAGATCGATTCTTTCATCACGTCGCGCAAGTTGCCGGTGACCGTCATCTTGCCCTTGCCGGGCATCATGGCGGCTTCGATGGTAAGAAGCTCGCCGCCGACGTCGGTCCAGGCCAGACCGGTGACAAGGCCGACCTGATCCTTGTCCTCGACCTCGCCGTAGCGGTACTTAGGCACGCCGAGATAATCGGACAGCACCTCATCATCGGTGACCCGCACCGAGTCCGTCTTCTTGATCATGAGCTCCTTCACCGCCTTGCGGATCAGTGTTGAAAGCTCGCGCTCGAGATTGCGCACGCCCGCTTCGCGGGTGTAGCGGCGGATGATCGTCAGTAGCGCGCCGTCATCGATCGACCATTCCTTGGCAGTGAGGCCGTGTTTGACCGTCGCATGCGGAATGAGGTGCTTGCGCGCGATCTCAACCTTCTCGTCCTCGGTGTAGCCGGCGATACGGATGATCTCCATACGGTCCATCAAGGGCGGCGGAATGTTGAGCGTGTTCGCCGTCGTGATGAACATCACATTGGACAGATCGTAATCGACCTCGAGGTAATGGTCGTTGAATGCGTGGTTCTGCTCCGGGTCGAGCACTTCGAGCAGCGCCGACGACGGATCGCCGCGGAAATCCGCGCCCATCTTGTCGACCTCGTCGAGCAGGAACAGCGGATTCGAAGTCTTTGCCTTACGCATCGACTGGATGACCTTGCCCGGCATCGAGCCGATATAGGTCCGCCGGTGGCCGCGAATTTCGGCCTCGTCACGCACGCCGCCGAGCGAGACACGAACGAACTCGCGTCCGGTCGCTTTGGCGATCGATTTGCCGAGCGAAGTCTTGCCGACGCCGGGCGGCCCGACCAGGCAAAGGATCGGTCCGGTCAGTTTGTTGGCGCGCTGCTGCACCGCCAGGTATTCGACGATGCGCTCCTTGACCTTCTCCAATCCGTAGTGATCGGCTTCGAGGACTTGTTCGGCCAGCGTGAGGTCTTTCTTGACCTTGGACTTCTTGTTCCAGGGGATCGACAACAGCCAGTCAAGATAGTTGCGCACGACGGTCGCTTCCGCCGACATTGGCGACATCTGACGGAGCTTTTTCAGCTCATGCTGCGCCTTCTCGCGCGCCTCCTTGGAGAGCTTGGTGCGCTTGATCTTTTCCTCGAGCTCGGCGAGCTCGTCCTTGCCGTCTTCGTCGCCGAGTTCCTTCTGGATCGCCTTCATCTGCTCGTTGAGGTAGTACTCGCGCTGCGTCTTCTCCATCTGGCGTTTGACGCGCGTGCGGATGCGCTTCTCGACTTGCAATACCGAGATTTCGCTCTCCATCAGTCCCAGCACCTTCTCCAGGCGCTCGGTGACGCTCGGCGTCTCCAGGATCAGCTGCTTGTCCTGAATCTTGACCGCGAGATGCGAGGCAACCGTGTCGGCCAGCTTGGCGTAGTCGTCGATCTGTTGGACGACGCCGACCACTTCCGGCGACACTTTCTTGTTGAGCTTCACATAGCCTTCGAATTCGTTGATCACCGAGCGGGCCAAAGCCTCGGCTTCGATCGGATCGCTGGTCGCGTCGGCGATCACGGTCGCGTCGGCTTCATAGTAATCCTCGCGATCGGTGTACTTCCCAACCTGTGCGCGTGCGGCGCCTTCGACCAGAACCTTGACGGTGCCGTCCGGCAGCTTGAGCAACTGCAGGACGCTCGCCAGCGTGCCGATGCTGTAGATCGAATCGGTTGCGGGATCGTCGTCGGAAGCGTTCTTCTGCGTCGCCAGCAAAATGAACGTGTCCGAGCGCATCACTTCCTCGAGCGCCTTGATCGACTTCTCGCGCCCCACGAACAATGGAACGATCATGTGCGGGAAAACGACGATGTCACGCAGCGGCAGCACCGGATAGGCGCGGCTTTCGCCGGTGGGCAAAGGCGGCTTCGGTTTGGCGGCACTGGTCATGGCCCCACTTCCTTATTGTTATGCGCGTCGATCGCGACCGGCAGCCTACGCCGCCGCAACAGACCGCCGTGCGGCCGGGAAGGGATTGGACGGTCGTCTGTCCGACAAACCCTGCCCGGATCGTGCGCGGCCGTCAAAACGCTTATGCGACCGCCTGTTATAGGTGGCGACCCCGCACCGACGTGTCAAGAAAGCCGGGTTTTCCGAGACAAATGAGGCATCCTGACGCACCCGGTGTTTCGCCGCGTGCCGAATCGTGGTGCCTGAATTTAGGCACGCTCAGGCGCTAGCGGCGCCGCCGGCTGCCTCGGCGGTACGATCGGACCGGTCGGCGTAAATGTAAAGCGGCCGGGCCGCCCCCTCGACCACCTCGCGCGAGATCACGATTTCCTCAACGCCTTCGAGGCTCGGCAGGTCGAACATGGTGTCGAGCAGGATGGTTTCCATGATCGAGCGAAGCCCGCGGGCGCCGGTCTTGCGATCGATCGCCTTGCGCGCGATGGCGGAAAGCGCCTCGTCGGCGAGCGTTAGGTCGACCGTCTCCATTTCGAACATGCGCTGGTATTGCTTCACCAGCGCGTTCTTCGGTTCGGTGAGGATGCGCTTGAGCGACGGCTCATCGAGGTCCTCCAGCGTTGCCACGACCGGAAGCCGGCCGACGAATTCGGGAATGAGCCCGTATTTCAACAAATCCTCGGGCTCGACGTCGCGGAAAATCTCGCCCTGCTTGCGGTCCTCCGGCGCCATCACCTTGGCACCAAAGCCGATCGAGGTCGAACGGCCGCGCGCGGAGATGATTTTCTCCAGTCCGGAGAACGCGCCGCCACAGACGAACAGGATGTTGGTGGTGTCGACTTGCAGGAATTCCTGTTGCGGATGCTTGCGGCCGCCCTGCGGCGGTACGCTGGCGATCGTGCCTTCCATGATCTTGAGCAGTGCCTGTTGCACGCCCTCACCCGACACGTCGCGGGTGATCGACGGGTTGTCGGACTTGCGCGAAATTTTGTCGATTTCGTCGATATAGACGATACCGCGCTGCGCTCGCTCGACGTTGTAGTCGGCCGACTGCAACAGCTTCAAAATGATATTCTCGACGTCCTCGCCGACATAGCCGGCTTCGGTCAGCGTGGTCGCGTCCGCCATCGTGAAGGGCACGTCGAGGATGCGCGCCAGCGTCTGCGCCAGCAACGTCTTGCCCGAGCCAGTCGGCCCGATCAGCAAGATGTTGGATTTCGCCAGTTCGACGTCGTTGTGCTTGGACTGGTGATTGAGCCGCTTGTAGTGATTGTGGACCGCGACCGACAGCACCTTCTTGGCGTGATCCTGACCGATCACATAGTCGTCGAGCACTTTGCGGATTTCGCGCGGGGTCGGAATGCCGTCGCGCGACTTCACCAGCGAGGATTTGTTCTCCTCGCGGATAATATCCATGCAAAGTTCGACGCACTCGTCGCAGATAAATACGGTCGGCCCGGCGATGAGCTTGCGCACCTCGTGCTGGCTCTTGCCGCAGAACGAGCAGTAAAGCGTGTTCTTTGAATCGCCGCCGCCGACTTTGCTCATTCCCGTCTCCGCCTTCACTGCGAGGAAACGTCTTTGCCCCCGCTACCCTACCAACCGCTACGCTAAAAAACCGTAGCACTCCTGTCACACTCTGCGCTCAAAGGCGCTACACTCCCATACTCAGACCACTGCCTATAAACGTGCACGGTAACGGTGTGCCAATCAAGAATCTATTAACGATAACGAGAGTTTGCACCGGCGTGCTTTCCTGAGCAAACCTGCGAAATCAACTTGACGGGCAAGTGGAACTTGTTCCCGACAAGACGATTCGACCCATTTACACCTTGGTCAGCGCAGGTTGTTCGGTTTTAAGGCCGGGTTCCTCGGCGCGCTTTTCGATCACCTTGTCGATGAGGCCGAAATCCCTGGCCATTTCCGAGGTCAGGAACGTGTCCCGTTCGAGCGCTTCCTCGATCTTTTTGAGCGGCTGGCCGGTGTGCTTGACGTAGATTTCGTTCAGCCGACGTTTGAGATTCAGAATCTCCTGGGCATGCAGCATGATGTCGGTCACTTGGCCCTGAAATCCGCCCGACGGCTGATGGACCATGATGCGTGCGTTGGGCAGCGCAAACCGCAGGTCCTTGGCGCCGGCCGCCAGCAGCAGCGAGGCCATGGAAGCCGCTTGTCCGGTACAGAGGGTCGAGACTGCCGGGCGGATGAACTGCATCGTGTCGTAGACCGCCAGGCCGGAAGTGACGATGCCGCCCGGCGAGTTGATGTACATCGAGATTTCTTTTTTCGGATTGTCCGCCTCGAGGAACAGCAGCTGCGCAACAACCAGCGAAGCCACGCCGTCGTCGATCCCGCCCGTGATGAAGATAATCCGCTCCTTCAGCAGGCGGGAATAGATGTCGTACGCCCGTTCGCCACGGTTGGTCTGTTCGACCACCATGGGGACGAGGTACTGCATGTAAGTTTCCTTCGGGTCACGCATGGTATTCACCTGTCAGGGCTTCAAGTCTCCACAGTGTGGCTTGAGTCGGCGGGACTTGTCGAAGCAGCCCGTGTACGGCCACGAAATCCACTATGCAACTATGGCACATAGGTGCGGAAGTTCCCGCCACAAGACGTCCGGCCGGGTTATGGCAGGTACGCCCGCGGCGCCTCGTCATTCCTCGTCTTCCTTGAACAGTTCATCCCGCGACACCTCTTTATCGGTCACCTCGGCCAGTTCGGTCAGGAAACCGACGACTTTGTCCTCGAACAGCGGCGCGCGTAGGGCAGCAATCGCATTTGGGTTCTTTTGGTAATACTCCCAAATCTGCCGTTCCTGCCCGGGGTATTGTCGCGCCTGCTCCATCAAGGCGGCCTTTAATTGGGTCTCGGTAACCGAGATGCTGTTCCGCTCGCCAATTTCGGCAAGGACGAGGCCAAGTCGCACCCGGCGTTCGGCAATGCCCCGATATTCCTCCCGCGCCTTTTCCTCGGTCGTGCCTTCGTCGGCGAAAGTGCGGTTCTGCTGCTTGAGATCGCCCTCGATCTGCGACCAGACGTTGGCGAACTCCTGCTCGGTCAGGCTCGGCGGCAGCTCGAATTTGTGACGCGCATCAAGCTCATCGAACAAGATCCGCTTGAGCTTTTGGTGTGAGGCGGCCGCATACTCGCGTGTGATGCGTTCCTTCATGGCGTCCCTGAGCTTGGCCAGAGATTCCGCTCCAAGCGCCTTGGCGAATTCATCGTCGATCCTGGTTTCGCCCGGGGTCTCGATCCCTTTCACTGTGACCGCGAAGGTCGCATCTTTTCCGGCAATATTGGCCTCCCGGTAATCGGCAGGGAACTTGACGGTGAATGTTTTGCTGTCGCCGGCGCTCAGGCCAACCAATTGCTCCTCGAAGCCGGGGATGAAGTGAGCCGTGCCCAGAACCAATGGCACGTCTTCGCCGATACCGCCTTCCAGCGGTGCACCGTCGACCGTTCCCTGAAACGAAATCGTCGCGCGATCGCCTGTCTCCGCCGCGCCGGTCTTGGCCTCGAACGGCCGGTTCTGCTCGTAGAGGCCTTGCAGCGCCTTATCGATCTCGCTCTCGGCGACCGGGGCGGTCAACCGCGTGAGTTTGATGGTCTTAAAATCCGTCAGCGTAATTGGCGGCATTATCTCGAGCGCGACCGTGTAGGCGAGATCGGATTTGCCCTCGATGACGCCTTCCATGCCGCCATCTTCCGTCGGCCACGCCACTTTGGGCTCTGTGGCGAGCTTGAACCCGTTGTCGGTGAGGATCTTCGAATTGGCGTCCCGCACCGCCGCTTCGATCGCTTCTGCCATGGCGGATTTGCCGTAGAGGCGGCGAAGATGCGCTTCCGGCACCTTGCCCGGTCGGAAGCCAGGCAACTGCACGCGGTCCTTTAGTTCATCAAGCCGTTCCTTAACCCGCGCTTCAAGGTCGGTTGCGGGCACAACGATCCGAAATTCGCGCTTGAGGCCCGCGGCGGCAGTTTCAGTCACTTGCATGGACATCGCTCTTGGATAGCTGCTCTTGAATAACTCGATCAGGGCCTGAGGTCGCGCGTCCGGCCGCGACTGGAAAAATTATCCGCCCTGCTGGTGCGGGCGGAGGGGCTCGAACCCCCACGACTTTCGTCACGGGAACCTAAATCCCGCGCGTCTACCAATTCCGCCACGCCCGCGACAGAAGGGCGGCGCGTTCGCGGGGGCTTATATCACGCAGGACCCGCGAGGCACTAACAAAATAGGCCGCGATAAAGGCCCGGCAAGCAGTCGGGCAAATCTTCGGAAATGAGGCCGGGGCCGAACAGCGCGGCCGCCTCGCCATGCAGCCAAACTGCCGCGGTCGCGGCTTCGAAAGCCGGCATGCCTTGCGCAAGGAGCCCCGCCGTCATGCCGGTGAGCACGTCGCCTGATCCGGCGGTCGCTAAGTAAGGCGGCGCGTTCGCTGCAATTGCGGCCCGGCCGTCCGGGGCTGCCACCACGGTATCGGCCCCCTTCAGGACCACAATCGCCTCGGTGAGTTTCGCCGCCAAGCGCGCTCTTTCGAGTTTCGATCCAACCTTAGTATTTTTATCCAAGGCATGGAAATAACGCGAAAATTCACTTTCATGCGGAGTCAGTATCGTGGCTTGGTCCCGGCGTCCCCGAAGCGCCTTGGCAAGCCGCTCCGGGTCGCCGGCAAAGCTGGTTATCGCGTCGGCGTCGAGAACGACTGCGCGCTCGCCGGTAAGCGCTGCCAGTGTAAGGTCGGCGGTCGCATCGCCGACGCCAATGCCCGGTCCGATGGCGCAGGCGTTGAGGCGGCGGTCGGCAAGGAATTCCGCGAGTTCGGCGGTCCCGTCCACCGGTCGCACCATCACCGCGAGGTTCGTTGCAGCATTGACGGCGAGCGCCTCACGCGGGCTTGCGATTGTCACAAGGCCGGCTCCGGCCCGCAGCGCCCCGCGCGCCGCGAGCCTCGCCGCGCCAGTCGACCACGAAGGGCCGGATACGACGACTGCATGTCCGCGGTCGTATTTATGGCCGCCATGCGCCGGCACGGGGAAATGGCTACGCCATAGCTCCGGCGTGTTCTCGAATGTTTTCGGGCTAATCCGCGGCAGCACCGATGCGGGAATACCGATGTCGGCCACGGAAACCGCGCCGCAACGCAACCGGCCGGGTAGCAGAAGGTGGCCGGGTTTCTTACGAAAGAACGTCACCGTTTGCGTCGCGTTGACGGCGGTGCCAAGGATCGCGCCCGAGGTGCCGTTGACGCCGCTCGGCAAGTCCACCGCCACGGCTGGTTTTGCCAGGGTATTCATGGTTTCGATGACGGCGCGAGCGGTACCCTCCACGGCACGATCGAGCCCGGCACCAAATAGCGCGTCGATCAACACGTCGGCGGTGGCAAGCAATCCAGCATCATCGCTGACACCGCCCGGCCATCTCCCGGCTGCCAACGCTGCGTCACCCTTAAGCTGCGCATGGGCACCAACGAACAGCACCGTGACGCGGTAACCTCGCTCAAGCAGAAGCCGCGCGGCGACAAATCCGTCGCCGCCATTATTACCCGGACCGGCAACGACAGTGACCCGGCTGCCGGCAGCATGTCGGGCGACGACCGCATCGGCCACCGCCCTGCCCGCTCGCTCCATCAGGTCGATACCAGGGATTCCGCCGGCAATGGTTTGCCGGTCGGCTTCCGCCATTTCGGCCGTGGTCAAAAGCTCATTCATGACGGCAAGGATAACGATTGCGGCAGCGGTAGAACATTGCCGGTCTTGTTGTTTGAAGCCGTTGACGCGATAATAGGCAACATGCCCAGTTTGCTGGCGGCGGCATTTGCCGCACCTTCGATCAGGGCCGGGATAGCCCGATAGCGGTCTAATCCGGTTGCGGTTTTCATGCCTTCCGGCCTTGGCACGGGGCGTGCAAACGAAACCCGGAGTCCCATGATGGTCGTTATTTCCCGATGCCGGCAGACATAACGCGATGAAAAAAATCGAAGCGATCATCAAGCCTTTCAAGCTCGATGAGGTGAAGGAGGCCCTGCAGGAAGTGGGGCTGCAGGGGATAACCGTCATTGAGGCGAAAGGCTTTGGACGTCAAAAGGGGCACACCGAGCTTTACCGCGGCGCCGAATACGTAGTGGATTTTCTGCCCAAGGTGAAAATCGAGATTGTGCTGGGCGACGACATGGTCGAAAAAGCCGTTGACGCAATCCGTCGCGCCGCCCAGACCGGGCGGATTGGCGACGGAAAAATATTCGTATCGACGATCGAAGAAGTGATCCGGATCAGGACGGGGGAGTCCGGAATTGACGCCATCTGACGCGCTGATTTGATTGCTCGCGCGTTGTCGCGCCCGGCAGGATCGATCGTCGCGACCAAACATCCAACATGAGCACGAAAGGGTACGTACGCCATGACGACGCCGAAGAATGTCATGAAAATGATCAAGGACAGCGACGTGAAATACGTCGATTTCCGCTTCACCGACCCGCGCGGCAAGTGGCAACACGTCACCTTCGATGTTTCGCTGATTGAAGAGGACACTTTTGCTGAAGGCCAGATGTTCGACGGCTCATCGATCGCCGGCTGGAAGGCGATTCACGAGTCCGACATGTGCCTGATGCCCGATCCGACTTCCGCCTGCATCGATCCGTTCTTCGCCGAAACCACGATGGTGCTGGTATGCGATGTGCTCGAGCCTACCACCGGCGAGCCCTATTCGCGCGACCCGCGCGGCATCGCCAAAAAAGCTGAGGGCATGGTCAAATCGATGGGCGTCGGCGACACCATTTACTTCGGCCCCGAGGCCGAATTCTTCGTGTTCGACGATGTCCGCTACAAGGCCGAACCCTACAACACCGGTTTCAAGCTCGACTCGCTGGAATTCCCCTCCAATGCCGACACCGCGTATGAGGGCGGCAATACCGGACACCGTGTCTGGACCAAGAAGGGTTATTTCCCGATCCCTCCGCAAGACTCGGCGCAAGACATGCGCTCCGAAATGCTCGCGGCCATGGCGCGCATGGGCGTCAAAGTCGAGAAGCACCACCACGAGGTCGCTTCCGCGCAGCATGAACTGGGCGTGAAATTCTCGCCCATGGTGCAGATGGCCGATCACCTGCAAATTTACAAATACTGCATCCAGCAGGTCGCTCAGGTTTACGGCAAGACCGCTTGCTTCATGCCGAAGCCGATCTACGGCGACAACGGTTCCGGCATGCACTGCCACCAGTCGATCTGGAAGGGCGGCAAGCCGGTATTCGCTGGCAACAAATACTCCGATCTATCGGACACCTGCCTGCAATACATCGCCGGCATCATCAAACATGCGAAGGCGATCAACGCTTTCACCAATCCCACGACCAATTCTTACAAGCGTCTGGTGCCCGGCTTCGAAGCGCCGGTATTGCTCGCCTACTCGGCGCGTAACCGGTCGGCATCGTGCCGGATCCCCTACACCACCAACCCGAAGGCCAAACGCGTGGAAGTCCGGTTTCCAGATCCGCTGGCTAATCCCTATCTGGGCTTTTCTGCCATGCTGATGGCCGGTCTCGACGGCATCAAGAACAAGCTGAATCCCGGCGAAGCCGTGGACAAGGATCTTTACGATCTGCCGCCAAAGGAACTGAAGAAGATTCCGACCGTCTGCGGCTCGCTGCGGCAGGCGTTGGAGGAGCTCAACAAGGACCGCGCCTTCCTCAAGGTAGGCGGTGTATTCGACGACGATTTCATCGACTCCTACATCGAGCTGAAGATGACCGAAGTGATCCGCTTCGAACACACACCGCATCCCGTTGAGTACGAGATGTACTATTCGGCGTAGCGCGAAAGCGCAGCCCTCCTCGCGGCATTGCGTTTAAGCGATGCAACTTTCCGGAGCGCCGCCGGTCGCGGCGCTTTTTTCTTTTTCCCTTCCGCTGCGCCGGATCGCTTCGCTTCGTTCGCCGGTGTGCGCCGCGCTTGGGGCGATAGGTTCTTCCGTAGCGATTTCAACGCGGTCGCGGCCGTTGCTCTTGGCGCGATAGAGCGCCGTATCGGCGCGCGCGATGATCAGGTCTATTGCGGTCGACGGCGAACCGCCGGCTACACCGATGCTGACGGTCGTTTTCACATGCTGGGCGTTGCGGACAAAACCGGCGGCCGCAAATGCCACCCGCACGCGCTCCGCGGCGATGGTGGCTTCGGCGAGCGTGCCGGGCAATAGCGCGACGAATTCCTCGCCGCCGAGCCGGCCGACGATATCGGTTGCCCGCATCGTTTGCTGCACCACTTTGGCAAAAAGCTGCAAAACCGTATCGCCGACCGCGTGTCCGTAACGGTCGTTGATTGATTTGAATCGATCGAGGTCGATAGCAAGCAGGCTGATCGGTGTGCGGCTGCGGTTATGGCGCGCCATCATGCTGCCGGCCGCTTCGAAGAATCCGCGGCGGTTAAGCAAACCGGTCAGCGGGTCGGTTGCGGCGGCGACCTTGTAGGCGTGCATGGTGCGGTCTTTGGACAGGATAAGCACGATGAAGGCGGTGCCGACCACGTAAAGCAGAATTTCGATCGCGAAGACGGCGATCCAGGCGCGCGCAACGCTGTAAACACCGCCGCTGTCGGGGGAAAGGGCCGCTAGCGCCACCGGGAAAAGAAATATCGCTCCATGCAGCATCGGAACGAAGGCGGCGGGCCAGCGCCGGATCAGCGATTTTCGCCGTTCACGCCGCAATTCGGTGGCGGTCATAAAAGTATAACCGGCGACAATGATCGAGCTTACGACCATGCGCGAGGCGGCTGAGAAAGCAAACGCCGGCACGAAGCATGCGATCAGCCAGAATGCGGCGCCGAACAGCGTGGCGATCCAGAGCACCGGCCGGCCGTGAAACAGCCGGGCCGCGCTCCAGATCATGCCGGTAGCGACGAATAACAGCGACGTCGACAGATTCGAAGCCAGCGGCGAGATCGTGTCGCCCATGTGCCAAAGCGCGCCGGAAGCGCCGCCGAACAGATAGGCTACGCCCCACCAGGCCAGTGCCGCGATGCGTTCCTGGGTCCAGGCGTAGAGCAGGAACAGGCCGAGCAACGACGTGACGCAGATCGCGACAACGAACAGAGTTCCAAAATCGAGCGCGACCGAGGCTTGAGCGAAGTTGGCCATGGAGCAGGAGGTACCGTGCGGTTATGCGGAGAAGTGCGTAGCACCGTATGAGGATAAGTACCTATGACAGTTCTCCGCCTGGCCCGGAAAGTTTGCTGTCACGCTTTGCCAAGCGTCTCGCCTATCGCGCAGCTTTTGGAAAAATTTTCAGAAATGAATGGAAAATATAAAGCGTTTGCGCATTCCGCGCGGGTGGCAACAACGTTGCCGAAACGTAAACGCCCCGCCTTCCGCTCGCCCGAGGACCGTATGAAACACCGTAGCCGGACAATCGTCGCCATCGCGGTCTTTAGCGCCGGGGTTTGCATCGTGCCCGCGGTTGCGCAGACAAGGTCGGTCTGGCCTGACACATTTCTGGCGCGCGTGGAGTCTTTGGCGCTCGTTGAGACGCTCAATGCCACGCTCCTTTCAGCACGCAGCGCGACTTTCACGCTCGACAAATGGTGCGCCGATCACCGGCTCGCTGACGACGCCAAAATTCGCGCGCACCTGGTTCGTGGCGTCGACAAACCGATTATCGGCGAGCAGCGAAGCCGGTTGCAGGTTGGTGCAAGCGAACCGATAAAGTTCCGCCACGTCGAACTTGCCTGTGGCGATCGGGTGTTGTCGGAAGCTGACAACTGGTACGTGCCATCCCGGCTCACCGCGGAAATGAACCGGCTCCTCGAAACGACCGATATCCTTTTCGGCCGCGCTGTGGCGCCCCTCATGCCGTTCCGGCAAACTTTCGCGGTCGAGATATTATGGAAGCCTTTGGACGACGGATGGGAAGATCGCGCTCCACCATCTGATCGCCCCGGGCAGATGCTGCCGATACCCGAACATCTGTTTGAGCACCGGGCGCTTCTCTACACGCCCGACCTCAAACCGATTTCCGAAGTCGACCAAATCTATACGCGGGAGAATTTGGCTTTTCCGCCGCCGCGGTGAAGGCAAAACGGTCGCAAACCGATCAGCGCTTCGAGAACTGGAAGCTGCGGCGCGCCTTGGCGCGTCCGTACTTCTTGCGCTCGACTACGCGCGCATCGCGCGTCAGGAAGCCGCCGCGTTTGAGTACGCTGCGCAGATCCGGCTCGTGCCGCATCAATGCCTTGGACAAGCCATGGCGTACGGCGCCCGCTTGGCCCGAGAGCCCGCCACCGGAGACCGTACAAACTACGTCGTACTGGCCTTGGCGGCTGGCGGCGACCAGCGGCTGCTGAATCAGCATCCGCAGCACCGGCCGGGCGAAATAAGTCTCCACCGGCCGCTCATTGATCATGATTTTGCCGGCGCCCATTTTGATCCACACGCGCGCTACCGCATCCTTGCGCTTGCCGGTCGCGTAGGCGCGGCCCTGCTTGTCGAGCTTTTGCACGTATTGCGGCGGCTGCGGTGCGGCCGCCGGCTTCAGTGCCGAAAGCTCTTCCAGCGTCTGCATCGTCTCGGCCATCAGGCGGTCCTCTTATTCTTGCGGTTCATGGCGCCGACGTCGAGCTTTTCCGGCTGCTGCGCTTCATGCGGATGCTCGGCATGCGGATAGACCCGCAGATTGGAGAGTTGCTGGCGGCCAAGCGGTCCTTCCGGCAACATGCGCTCGATCGCCTTCTCGACGATGCGCTCGGGAAAGCGGCCGGCGAGGATCGACTTCGCGGTGCGCTCCTTGATGCCGCCGATATAGCCGGTGTGCTTGTAATAGACTTTTTGCTCGACCTTGCGGCCGGTCAATATCGCCTTGGCCGCATTGATGATGATGACGTTGTCGCCGCAGTCGACATGCGCGGTGTAGGTCGCCTTGTGCTTGCCGCGCAAGCGCATCGCGACGATCGTGGCAAGACGCCCGACGACGAGCCCTTCAGCGTCGATCATCACCCATTTCTTCTCAACTTCGGCGGCCTTGGCCGAGTAAGTTTTCATCTGGCGTATCCGTTTGGAGACGGCCCAGCGGTGGCGGGCTGACTGTGCGGCTATGTACCCGGAGGGCTTTATACCGTCAACACGTTCCAGCCGGTATTTTTCCACTATTACAAGGATTTGGTATGGAGGTATTATTTAACCTCCTAGGTGGGGGATCGCGTAGGTGGCGGTCGCGTGCGCGACGAGATCGTCGTCGCCGTCCGAGCGGATGGAGACCTCAGCCACCGCCAACCGTTTGCCGAACTTGATCATTCGCGCTTCCGCAATGAGGTCGCGCTGGGCCGGCTTTTTGAGAAAATTGATGCTCAGATTGGTCGTCACTGCGAGCGGTACCCAGCCAAGGCTGGCCAGGATCGCGACATAGGGGGCAAAGTCGGCCAGCGCCATAAGGGTGGTGCCGGCGATCGTGCCGCCAGGCCGCAACGAGCGCGGGCTGAAGTATTTGCAAATGCGGCTGCCGCCGTACCAGACCTTGTCGATGCCGTAGCCGCCTTCGCGTTTGAACATACCGGGAAATTCAGCCTCGAGCAGACGCTCCAGCTCCTTGGCCGAGAGTTTCGGCGTCGCCATATCTGTCATGCCCCTGCTCCCGCCTGTGCGGATCGGATACAATGCGTTTGCCGACTTGCCAATCCGCACCGGCTGAACCAATCGAGAGACCGAGACAATGAATGTGCGATCCGCCGCTGCCGCAACTGATGCGGCCGCCAATCTGATCCTGCTGCGCGAGGATGATGGCGGGGTTGCGGTGCTTACGCTCAACCAGCCGCAAAACCGCAATGCCCTGTCGGAGGCTATGCTGGAAGCGCTCGGCGATGCGTTGACCGCCATCGCGCACGACGCGACCGTGCGCACGGTCGTTCTGGCGGCCAACGGGCCGGCATTTTGCGCCGGTCACGATCTCAAGGAACTCACGCGCCATCGCAGCGAAGCCGACCGCGGCCGCAATTACTTCAAACACATCATGAAGACGTGCAGCACGATGATGCAGCAGATCGTCACCCTGCCACAGCCGGTGATCGCGGCGGTAGCGGGTCCGGCGAGTGCGGCCGGCTGCCAATTGGTGGCGAGCTGCGACCTCGCCATTGCTTCGCGGAATGCGAGATTCACGACACCCGGTGTCGATATCGGGCTGTTTTGCTCGACGCCGATGGTCGCCCTAACCCGCAACGTATCGCCCAAGCACGCGATGGAGATGCTGCTCACCGGCGAAGCGGTCGCTGCCGACCGCGCGGCGCAAATCGGCTTGGTCAATCGCGTGGTCGCACCGGGCCGCGAACGCGCGGAAGCCATCAAGCTCGCCCGCGACATCGCCGGCAAGTCTGCACTATCCGTCAAGACGGGCAAAGAGGGCTTTTACCGGCAGCTCGAAATGCCGCTGGCGGCGGCTTACGAATACGTTTCCGAGATCATGACGGAGAACATGCTGGCGCGCGATGCCGAGGAAGGTATCAATGCCTTCATCGAAAAACGCGATCCAAAATGGGAGAACCGCTGAGTTCGGCGCACATGAATCACGATTCCTATTCCGATAGCTACATTCGCGGCATTCTCAATACCGTGAAGACGATCGCAATGGTCGGCGCCTCCGGGAAGGAGAACCGCCCGAGTTATTTCGCGTTCAAGTATCTGCTCGAGCGCGGCTACACGATGATTCCGGTCAATCCGCTGCGCGCCGGCGAACAAATCCTCGGCCGCCGCATTTACGCGCGGCTGAGCGACGTACCCGAACCGATCGACATGGTCGATATCTTCCGCTCCTCGCGTCATGCGTTGCCGATTGTGCAGGAAGCGCTGGCCCTCAGTCCGCGGCCGCAGGTGATCTGGATGCAGCTTACTGTCCGCAACGACGAAGCGGCTGCGCTTGCCGAGGCGGGCGGCATGAAGGTGGTGATGAACCGTTGCCCCAAGATCGAGTATGGCCGGCTGTCATCCGAGATTGCGTGGATGGGCGTCAACACGCGTACCATTTCCGCAAGGAAGGCGCCCGCCAGCGGCGGTATTCAACGCCTTTCACTTAACCGCGCGTCGGTGTCGGGCGGGATGACCGAGGCCGCGGCCGCAGCTGAACGGACCGAGCACGAACGCGGCGGCGCAGCCTAGGCGCGGAACTTGTGGGATCGTGGGTCGTTAATACGCAGGCCAATGCACAAATAACTCTGCAGTGCGGACAGCGCAAATGTGGAAAATGGAGTAGCGAGCCATGAAAATCGGTTCAATACTTTTCCTTCTCTTGTTCTCCGGCGCACTGGCGACGACCGCCTGGGCGGAGGATTGGCAGGAACACGACAACAACGGGCAGACGCACGGCAATAACTGGCAGACGCACGATAACAATTGGCAGGGGAACGACGGCCAGTACGCCTGCATGAGCGATGCCATGACCGTCTGCGGGCGATTCATTCCCGATCGGGGGCGCGTCGCTCATTGCCTGATGTCCAACCGCTCCCGCGTTTCCGTCGCCTGCCGCGCAGCATTGACGCACTGGCGCGGCTGACATCCGCTCAAGGCAAAGCACAATTATTCCCTCGCCGCCGCGCTGGAAAGCGCGGCGATTTTGTTATCGAGGTTACATAACTCGCGCGGCTTGACGGCCCTGCCCTATCCAATCCATCGTGGGCCTTCCTCTACGAGATCGTCGCGCCTCGGCCGGAAAGGAATGGCACATGACCGATCGCATTCCCGGTTTCTCCACACTTGCCGTCCACGCCGGCGCGCAACCGGATCCGACCACCGGCGCGCGCGCCACGCCGATTTATCAGACCACGTCCTACGTGTTTGAAAGCGTCGATCACGCGGCGTCGCTGTTCGGCCTGCAAACCTTCGGCAACATCTATACGCGCATCGGCAATCCGACCACCGCGGTCCTCGAGGAACGCGTCGCCGCCCTCGAAGGCGGGACCGCCGGGCTGGCGACGGCATCCGGTCATGCGGCGCAGATTCTTGTCTTTCATTGTCTAATGCAGCCGGGCGACGAATTCGTCGCGTCGAAGAAACTGTATGGCGGATCGATCAACCAGTTCACCCACGCATTCAAGAATTTCGGCTGGAACGTGGTGTGGGCCGATCCCGACGACATTTCCTCGTTCGAGCGCGCGATCTCACCGAAGACCAAGGCGATTTTCACCGAGTCGATCGCCAACCCTGGCGGTGTCATCACCGACATGGCGGCGGTGGCGCAAATCGCAAAGCGCGCGGGTGTGCCCTACATCGTCGACAACACGCTGGCGACGCCGTATCTGTGCAAGCCGATCGATCACGGCGCCGACGTCGTGGTGCATTCGCTGACCAAATTCCTCGGCGGTCACGGCAATTCGATCGGCGGCGCGATCGTCGATGCCGGCACCTTCAACTGGTCGCGCGACCGGCGCTACCCGATGCTGTCCGAGCCGCGGCCGGAATATCACGGTATCGTCCTGCATGAGACGTTCGGCAATTTCGCCTTCGCCATCGCCTGCCGCGTGCTCGCGTTGCGCGACATCGGCGCGGCGTTGTCGCCGTTCAATGCCTTCCTCATTCTTACCGGCATCGAGACCTTGCCGTTGCGTATGCGCAAGCACTGCGACAACACGCTTGCGGTGGCGCAGTGGATTGTCGCGCATCCGAAAGCCGCCTGGGTGAGCTATCCGGGCCTGCCGGCCGACCGCTTTCATAAACTTGCCAAGAAATATTGTCCTGCTGGCGCTGGCGCGGTGTTCACTGTTGGGCTCAAGGGCGGCTATGACGCCGGCGTCAAGCTCGTGTCCAACGTGAAGTTATTTTCCCACCTCGCCAATATCGGCGACACCCGTTCGCTGATCATCCATCCGGCTTCGACCACGCACCGGCAATTGACCGACGCGCAGAAGACGGAGGCCGGCGCCGGGCCGGATGTGGTGCGCCTATCGATCGGTATCGAGGATGTCGAAGACATCATCGCCGATCTCGATCAAGGGCTGGCGGATTAGCTTGTCAAACGAGCTTCTCCTCCCCCACACGGGAGGAGGACGAAAGCTGCTGCGGTTGACCTGCCATCACAGTCGCGGCGTGGAGGGATGCGACGGTCAGCACCAGCATCGCCACCGCCTGATGCGCGAGCGCGAGCGTCAGCGGCACCCGCCAGACCAGCGTGAGGATGCCAAGCGTCGCCTGCAGCGTGACCATGGCCAACAGCGCAAACGCACCGAGCCGGACTGCTCCGCTCTTGGCACTGCGTCCGACGTCGAAGGCGTGCAGCAACGTACCGACAAAGATCAGATAAGCCAGCATGCGGTGGTCGAATTGTACAGTGAGCGCATTTTCGAAAAAATTGCGCCATAGCGGTGCGTCGAAGAACAAGCGCCCGGCGGCAGGCACGAATGCGCCGTCGATCGCCGGCCAAGTGTTAAAGACGTAGCCCGCGCGCAAACCGGCGACCAATGCGCCGAGATAGATTTGCGCCAGCACGAGGACGAGCAGCGCTGCGGCGCCGAAACGAACGCGCAAGGGAGTGGGCACTGGCGCACGCGCAATCGGCTCGCACCGCTGCGCGGTCCAGAGCATCGCCACAAAGATCAGGCAAGCGAGGAGCAGATGCGTGGCCAGCCGGTATTGCGAGACTTCGACCCGTCCGGCGAGCCCGGATGCGACCATCCACCAGCCGACCGCGCCTTGCAGCGCGCCAAGGCCGAAAATGAACCACAGTCGCGGCCGCAGCGAAGCCGGCACGAATCCGCGCCAGAGAAAAAACAGAAACGGCAACAGAAACGCAACGCCGATCAGTCGGCCCAGCATCCGGTGCGACCATTCCCACCAATAGATTGCCTTGAACGCGTTAAGGTTCATGCCGTTGTTGAGTTCGCGGTATTGCGGGATGGCCTGATATTTTTGGAATTCGGTCTGCCATGACTGTTGATCGAGCGGCGGCAAAACCCCCATGACCGGCTTCCACTCGGTTATCGAGAGCCCGCTTTCGGTGAGCCGGGTGGCGCCGCCGACCAACACCATCGCCAGCACCAACGCGGCGACGGCGTAAAGCCACAGCCGGATGGCGCGCGGGTGCGTGGATTGTACGCGAATGTCGCTCATTTCATCGGGGTCGCTTGTGGCAGGCCGGCGGACCATATAGGGCTGCGCCCTATTCTGGCAACAGACCGGATGCCGCGTACCAAATGCCGATTCGCTTACGCAAATTCATCGGTGCGATCGCGCTGTTCGTCCTGGTCATCGTCTGGGCGCTCATCGCCATGGCGCTGGCGCAAGTTCCCGCCATCCACGACCACGCCATCGCTTCGTTCGCCTATTATGTGATCACCGGCATCGGCTGGGCGGTGCCGGCAATCCCGATCGTCACTTGGATGTCGCGGCCGGGCAAGACGTAGCTTTTACGCCGCCTTGGCGCGGCGAAAGCCGTTCCATACCGCGGTAGCCGAACCCGAGAGCAGCACCCGCACGTAGCGCAATTGCTGATATTCGCCGTTGAGCGAGATACGCGGCAGTGCGGTCATCTGTTGGCGATGCTCGGGGAACACGACGCCCGGCCGCGTCGTCACCGCAGTCTTGAAACCAAGTTCGGCGGCGATCTTGAATTCGCGCGGGCCGGCGGAAGTCGGATCGCCGATCGGATACGACAGATGCGACGGCTGCGTGCCGAGCGCGGACTCGATCACCGAGCGGCTTAAATCCATCTCCGAACGAACCAGTTTCTCCGGCAACTTCGCCAGCATCGGGTGATTGACCGTGTGCGCGCCGATAGTGACTAGCGGATCGGCGGCGAGTCCGGCAATCTCGTGCCAGTCCATACACAGATCCTGACAGAAGGTGGCGATGTCGACCGAATAGCAGGCGGCGAGATCGCGCATTGCGGCGCGCAACTCGACTTCCGTCGGGCGGCTCCGCAGCCACCAGTAAAGCTCCTCGAACAGGAGACGCTTGTCGCCGAGTGAGCGGCAATCGAAGGTGCGGTTACGCCCCTCGATGACCATGCCGATGCGGTCGTTCTTGGCGATCACCGCTTCAAGCGCGAGCCACCACAATTCGCCGAGCCGGTCGGGAAAGCTCGTCGGCACGTAGACCGCAAACGGCAGCTGCGCCGCCTTGAGGATCGGATAAGCGTGAGTGAGCGTATCGCGGTAGCCGTCGTCGAAGGTGAGGCACACGAAGCGGCGACGAAAATCGCCTTCAGTCATGCGGCGGTGCATCTCGTCGAGTGACACCACGTCGACGCGCGAGCGGCGCAAGAGTTTGACCACGCGTTGCAGAAAACGCGGCGTGATTTCGAGAAGCCGATTGGGCTGGAAGCGGTCGGGCCGCGGCGGCCGCACGTGATGCATGGTCAGGATGGCGCCGACGCCACCGACAAAGGGTTTCAGCGCAAAATGCGCACCGGTGAAGAACAGCGACTCCAGGCCGCCGCGGATGATGGTTTGTTTCAGCGCACCCAAATCACGTCCCGCCGGTGTTCATTGCTCGCGGCGCGCGCGTTTCGTCTTCGCTGGCGCCCTGCCCCGACTATCCGCTGCCTTGGTTGATAATTCTTTGCCGGAACGGCGGTTATGTGACGCCATTCACGCGTTGGGTGCGCATACGGAGCCGCTACGCAGCCGCTTGATGCGCCGGCATTCCCGACGAGCGGGCTTCGGCGCGGCCGGAGACGAGGATGGTGACGTCCTCGAAGCCCGCCTCGATCAGCGAGTCGCGCGCTTTCTGGGTGGCGAGGCCCGACAGCGTCTCGACCACCAGCGCCGCGTGCGGCACCATCCGTGCGATCGCGATCATGTCCGGCCCGCCGAGCATGCCGGCGTCGACGATGACGTGGGAATAGGCCTTCGATAGCGCGGCGAAGCTCTGCGCCATACCGGGCGTGGCGACGAGGGCGTGGCGCGAGCCACCACCCGAGGCAATCAGGTTGAGTGCGGACGTGCGGTCCTTGGTGATGATGGCGCCGAAGGATGCCGCACCGGCGGCGAGATCGGACAGGCTCGGCGCGCCCGGGTCGCTGGAAATCTCGCGGATGGCGGCGTCGCCGACACCAAGACCGACGACCACGACGCGCGCGTCTCGGGCCATGGCGCGAGCGAATTTAACGGCGATGCCGGTGGTTTCGACTTCGGGCGTGGCGCTGAAGAACGCCATCTGGCTTCCCGCGAACCCCACCTGCTGCAGATTGTGGGCGAACTCCTCGATCGCGGATATCGGTACGCCGACCGGCGCCGGCGTCCTCACAATCTCGGTGTAGCGCTTAACGAGAGAATCCGGCGAGGCCGGGTTGAGTTCGCTGTTTGCAGCAGCAGCCGCGACCGCTGCCGGCGAAATGTCGGGTGCAGCCGCCGACATTGATGGCGCTCCGACCTTGGCGCCCGGCACCAGCGGATCACTGCCGCCGAAAAACCGCGGCGCGCGCGTGGGCACTTGCATCGCGCCAGCCGGCGTCGCCAGCAATTCGCGGGTCAGAACCAGGCCCGCACACAGCACCATGGTGGCGAGCGAAGCGATCAGCACGGTCGGCAATTTCTTCGGATAGGCCGGCACGTTCGACACAGTGGCGCGCGAAATGATCCGCGCGTCGGGTGGCGCCGATGCGACGGTATCGCGGGCGCTCGCCTCCCGGTACTTGGCCAAATAGGATTCAAGCAAATCGCGCTGCGATTTGGCGTCGCGCTCGAGCGCGCGCAGCTGCACATCGTCTTCGTTGGTCGTGGCCGCCTGGCTCTTGAGCGCGTCAAAATTGGCCAGCTGGGCGGCGACCTTGGCGTCGGCGAGCTTTGAGTCATTTTCAAGTGATCGGGCAATGGTTTCCGCCTCGTTCCTGATCTGCTGGTCGAGGTCGGCGACCTGCGCTTTCAGCTCTTTGATGCGCGGGTGGTTATCGAGGAGCGAGGAAGATTGCTCGGCAAGCTGCGCCCGCAACGTCACCCTCTGCTCGGAAAGCCGCCGGATCAGCTCGGAATTGAGGATGTCGGAGGAATCGATCGGCTGGCCGGACTTGAGCATGCCGCGGATGAGTCTCGCCTTCGCCTCGGCGTCGGCCTTTTGGGCGCGCGCAGCGGCCAATTGGGCATTCAGGTCGCCAAGCTGTTGGGTCGACAGTGTGGTGTTGTTCGGCCCGACCAGGAGGTTCGATTTGGCGCGGAAAGCTTCAACCTTATTGTCGGCCTCGGCGACTTTCTTGCGCAATTCGTCGATCTGGCCGCCGAGCCAGACGCCGGCGCTTTTCGCCTGCTCCTGCTTTGCCGCTTGCTGCCGCTCGAGATAGGCGGCGGCAATTGCGTTGGCGACCTGAGCGGCAAGCTCAGGATTTTCCGAGAGGAAATCGATGACAATGACGCGCGATTTCTCGACTGGAAAAACTGTGAGCCGATCGTAATACGCTTCCAGCACCCGTTCTTCCGGCGTCATGGCAAGCGGATTCTTGACGATGCCGAAAAAGCCAAGGAGCGACTTGACCAGCGAGACGCCGGAGAGGGCCGGATCGAATTCGGGCAGTTCGTTGAGCTTGAGTTTGCCGATCACTTCCTTGGCAAGGTCGCGCGACAGCACGATCTGCGCCTGGCTGATTACCGCCTCCGGGTCGACGACGTTCCGATCGAGCATGTCCTTGTCGAGGTCGGAGCGCAGATAAATGTTGTCGTGGGAAAGCAGCAGCAAGCGGGATTCCGCCTGATATTTGGCAGGAATCATGAACACGACCAGGAAGGCTATCAATGCCACGATCAGCGTCGGGCGCAGGATCTTGAAACGGTCGCGCCAGAGCGCGGCGCCGAGCGCGCCCAAATCCAAATCCGTATCGCTGAACGCCTCCCGCATATGCGATCGCGGCGGTGGCGGCGCCAAATTCATTCACGGCTCCCACGCTTTGACGAGCTTAATGCTGACGCTGGATACAACGGTGCGCACGTAACGTCGGTTGCCGATAACAATCGATTAAGGTTGCTATCCGGTTAAGCCGCCCCGCCGGTGCGTTTCCATACCCTCGTCCCTGCGCGGGCGAGGAGCACCCGGATTCCCGGGCTTTCGTGGCAATGAACGGGCGAAGACTGAGCGAAGACCTGGGCGAAGACTTGGCAGTGAAGCCTTTCTTAACCGCGGCATTGCTCTATCGCTGTGAAAGCGCCGCTGCGAATTTTACGGATTCGCCCGGCCGACATGGGGTTCTCCCGTATGGCCAAGTTGCGGACCGCCGCCGTCATCGCGACCGACGCGGCACCGCCGCTTGCCATGCCGCGGCCGGCACTCAAGATCATCCATGTTCTGCGCGCGCCGCTCGGCGGACTGTTTCGCCATGTGCTCGACGTCGCCCGCGGACAGGCGGCGCGTGGCCATCGAGTCGGTCTCGTCGTCGATTCGACCACTGGAGGAGCGCGTGCGGACGCGGTTCTGGCGGAGCTTTCTCCGCAACTCGCGCTTGGGCTTGAACGCGTGCCGATTGCGCGTGAGCTGCGTCCTTCCGATGTCGGCGCCTGGCGGGTAATCGCGCGGCGGATCGCAGAGATGCAGCCCGACGTGCTGCACGGTCATGGCGCCAAGGGCGCCGCGCTGGTGCGGCTCGCGCGAACCGCACCGAATGCCATCCGCGTGATTACCCCGCACGGCGGCTCGCTGTTCTACCGGCCGGGTACGCTGACTGGCGGCTTCTACCGCTCGCTCGAATGGGCTTTGAAATGGCGCACCGATCTATTCCTGTTCGAGAGCACGTATGTGGCTGGCCTGTTCCGGACCGCGATTGGCCGCCCGCCGGCCATGGTGCGGGTGGTCCATAACGGCGTTAGCGACGACGAATTCACGCCGATCGCGCCGGCGGCCGACGCCACCGATCTGGTTTGCCTCGGGGAATTGCGGCCGGTCAAAGCCTTCGACGTGCTGATCGCAGCCCTGGCGTTGCTGAAAGAGTCGGGCCGGCTGGTGAGCGTGACCATTGCCGGCGAAGGCCCCCTCGATCACGAGCTTAAATCGTTCGCCAAGTGGCTTGGGGTCGACGATCGGGTACGCTTTGTCGGCTATCGACCGGCCCGCGAGGCGTTTGCCATGGGCCGCATGCTGGTGATGCCCTCGCACACCGAATCGTTGCCCTACGTGCTGTTGGAAGCCGCCGCCGGCGGCTTGCCGATCCTCGCCACCCACGTCGGCGGCATTCCGGAAATCTTTGGTTCGCTGTCAACCGGCCTTGTCACCGCCAACGATCCGCCGGCGCTTGCGGCTGCGATCGCGTCTGCGGTCGACGAGCCGGCCGCGATGAAACTGACAGCCGAGCGCGTGCGCGCGCGCGTGCATGCCGAGTTCTCACTCGATGCCATGGTGGACGGCGGGCTTACCGCTTATCGAGAAGCACTGGCGCTGCGCAAACTTTCCCGATTCCGCTGACCGTTTTCGGACTTTATTTACTATTTCGGCGCTCAGACTGGCGCGGGACGTTTCGCGCGTGGGCGCGAACGATTTAATGCGTGGCAAAGAATGTCCAAGCCCGAACCAGGCTCGCTTTTCGACACCGCGTCGGCCGTGCTGTCCGCCGTTTCGGCGGTGCCGCAATCGGCGCCACGCGTTGCCGACGCGCCGCCGCTATCGCCCGCCGCCGCTTCGCTTGCCGAGCAGCCTTACGAGCCGGCGTTGTCGCCGATCGTACTCGCCGGCGCCGTGCGGCTCATCGAAGCCGCCATCGTCGTACTGATCGGCTTTGCGGTCTACGTTTCGTACGTCGTGCCGGTGCACGGTTTCGCTTGGCATTACTTCGCCGCCGTCGGCGGTATAGTGCTATTGGCCATGTTCGCCTTTCAGGTCGCCGACATCTACCAGGTGCAGGCGTTCCGCGGCCATGAAAAGCAATATATGCGGCTCGCCTCGGCGTGGTCGGTGGTATTTCTCATCGCCATCAGCGTGTCGTTCTTCGCAAAATCCGGCGATCATTTCTCGCGCGTTTGGCTCGGCATGTTCTACGCGCTCGGCTTGTTCGCGCTGATAGCGTTCCGGCGCGCGCTGTTCCTGTTGGTGCGGCGCTGGACCCACGAAGGCCGACTCGAACGCCGTACCGTCGTGGTCGGCGCGGATGCCAATGGCGAAACGCTGATCCGGTCGCTTGCCTCGCAGCGCGATTCCGACGTGCGGGTCATCGGCGTGTTCGACGACCGCGCGAGCGCGACCTGCGCCGACATTCCCAAGCTCGGCACCGTCGACGACCTCGTGGAATTCGCCCGCAACACCCGCGTCGATCTGGTGATCTTCTCGCTGCCGGTTTCGGCGGAAGGCCGCATCCTGCAAATGCTCAAGAAGCTTTGGGTGCTGCCGGTCGATATCCGGCTGTCTGCGCATACCAATAAGCTGCGCTATCGCCCCCGCTCCTACTCCTATGTCGGCACTGTCGCCGTGCTCGATATTTTCGACAAGCCGATCGCCGACTGGGACGTGGTGACGAAGTGGCTATTCGACAAAATTGTCGGCACGATGGCGCTGATCTGCGCGCTGCCGATCATGGCCATGGTCGCGGTCGCCATCAAGCTCGACAGCCGTGGGCCGGTCTTCTTCAAACAGAAGCGTTACGGCTTCAACAACGAACTGATCGAGATCTGGAAATTCCGTTCGATGTATGTCGACCAGACCGACGCCACCGCCGCCAAACTGGTGAGCAAGGGTGACAGCCGGGTGACCCGGGTCGGCCGCTTCATCCGCAAGACCAGCCTCGATGAATTGCCGCAGCTGTTCAACGTGGTGTTCACCGGTAACCTGTCGCTGGTCGGGCCGCGCCCGCACGCGTTGCAGGCCAAGGCTGAGAACCGGCTCTATGACGAGGCGGTCGACGGCTATTTCGCCCGCCACCGGGTGAAGCCCGGATTGACCGGCTGGGCGCAGATTCACGGTTGGCGCGGTGAGACCAACAGCCAAGAAAAAATCCAGCGCCGCGTCGAGCACGACCTGTATTACATCGAGAATTGGTCGATCCTGCTCGACCTTTACATCCTCGCCCAGACCCCGTTCGCGTTGATCCGCACGGAGAACGCTTATTGAGCGGGGCTACCAGCACCTTGGTTGCCGTCGGCGGTGAGCCGCTTACCGTCGTGCGGCGGCTGCCGCAGCGGTTCCTCAATTTCGTCCTGTTCATCACAGTGCTGCTAAGCTCGATCGCTTTCGTCGAGCCGTCGCCGCATGACGTGCTGATGATGGCGCTGCTCGTGGTCAGCGTCGGCGCGCGCGTCCGGTTCGACCGCAAATTGGTTCCGCTGGTGATGTTGCTTGCAGTCTGGCTGGTCGGCGGCTGCTTTTCGCTGATCCAGGTGAGCGACCAGCACCAGAACCTGCAATATGCCGCAACCTCCTTCTACTTGGCGCTGGCAGCCATCATGTTCGCCGCGCTGTTTTGCGATGGCGATCTGATACGGCTTTCGATCGTGCGCCGCGGTTATCTGGTTGCGGCGCTGATTGCGACCGCCGCCGGCTATATTGGCTTCTTCCACCTCTTGCCGCACTCGGATGCTTTTCTCGATAACGACCGCGTCAGTGCGACCTTCAAGGACCCGAACGTCTACGCGCCGTTCCTGATCTTTCCCCTGCTGCTGCTGATGATCGAACTAATGACGCGCGGCGTGCGGGCTGCCGCCATGGCGCTCTCGATCTTTCTTCTTGGCGGTCTGTTTTTGAGTTTCTCGCGCGGCGCCTGGGGGCATTTCGTGATCTCCGCCGTCACTGTCGTGCTGTTGCTCATCGTCGCCGCACCCGACCGGCGCATGCGCGGCCGCGTCATGCTGTTCTCCATCGGCGTGGTGGTCGCCGTCGCTTTGCTGTTCGTGTTGGCGATTTCCATTCCTTCGGTGCACGACCTGTTTCTGGAACGGGCGAAGACCATCCAGCCCTACGATGTCGGACCCGGCGGCCGTTTTTGGGAGCAGAAACTCGCGCTCAGCGTTATCCTCGATCACCCGAACGGGCTCGGGCCGTTCGAATTCAGCCGGCTGTTCGGCACCCAGCAACACGACGTCTATATGCAGGGGTTTCTCGTGTACGGCTGGCTTGGCGGCATCGCTTACCTGACTTTCGTGCTCGTCACTCTGGCGATCGGACTGCGTGCCGCTTTGGTGCGCACGCCATGGCAATATTATCTGATCGCCGCTTACGCTGCCTTTGTCGGCGAAGCGCTTGAGGGATTGATCGTCGACACCGATCACTGGCGCCACTTCTTCCTGCTGCTCGGCATGATTTGGGGCCTGACCGCAGCGACGATCAATCTCCGCCGCCGGCAGGTATGGGAAGCGGCAAGCTACGACGCCATGCAGCCGAGCGCGGCGTAACGGCTTTCCTCACCGTACCTATCAGATCAGCCCCAGGCGGACGACCAGCGCAGCGAGCCAGGTGAGCCCGGCAAGGCAGATGCCGCAAAACACCGCAGCCGATCCGTAGTCCTTGACCCGCAGGATGTCGATGTGATGGTCGGGGGCGACGTGGTCGGCGAATTTTTCGATCGCGGTGTTGAGGCACTCAATGCTCAGCAGCACCAGCAGCGAACCGACCAGGAGCACGTACCAGCCAACGCTCGGCGCGATTACGGTGCCGAGCACGAGCCCGGCCGCGAGCAGGATCACCTCCTCGCGGATCGACGCTTCATGGATGACGCCATAGCGTAGTCCGCGGATCGAATTCAGCGTCGCATTGTAGATCCGCTTCACGATGTTGGGGCTCGTTGGTGCGCGAGTTGCCGATCGACGATCAGTCATTTTACGCGCTGAAGCGTCGGTCGGCGAGCGCTGGTTGCGCGTCCTCTGAGCGCTGACTATAGTCCGCCCGCATCGACGGAGCGTAGCGCAGCCCGGTTAGCGCACCAGTCTGGGGGACTGGGGGTCGCGAGTTCGAATCTCGCCGCTCCGACCAATAAAATCAGGAACTTTTGAAGTTGCTGCTTCCTAGTAAATCCCCGCTGGGAAGCAGATGGGAAACACCGAAAATAATCTTTGAATGGCAACCGAAAATCCATGGCGCGACGAGTTCGAGCGGGATGGCGAGCAACAGGTTTTCGACAACACCAAGCAGGGCGCGATCTATAACGATCCGCGTAAGCACCGTGCTGCAATCGATTGGCTGGGAGATACAGCGCGCGAGAGGCGGGACCGAGAGGAAAAGACGCTCTGGTATTCGAGGGCGACATTTTGGGCTGCGATCGCTGGCGTCGGAGCAGGTCTGATCTTCGGCTTAGGGGGCATCCTAGTCACCCTACTGCATTGAAAAGCGGGGCAGCGCGCGATTTGCGACACGGTGGCTTGCCTATTCGGCGTTAGATGATCCAGTGACAATATCAGACCAGAACCGCTCTTTCTTCGAAGCAATCGGCCTTTCCGAAATCCGTCGAGAGCTTGTCGTCGGAAGTATAAACTACCTCGGAACGGGTACCGATCCGCGGCGGACCGCAGCACGCGAATGGGTGTCCGAGCAGGACGCGAAGGCCGAACGAGCGATTGAGGAAGCGCGCCAGCTTGAGAGGAGTCGCTTTCGCCAGATCCTTGGTTGGACAATTGCGGGCGTTAGCGTGGCCGCGGTGGCCGCTCTCGCCGCGGTGATAGCGGCGTGGCCCGTCATCAGACAATGGCTCGGTTAGGTAGATCGCCTCGGTTGCCCCGGCCGATTGTCATTCCCGGCGTGATGGCGATTACGACGCTGACCGACGTGCGGAAGCTTATGAGACATTTGCCGAAGCAGCATCGTGGCAATGTGCCGTGACGTCACGTTGCGGCCGAATTGGATAAAGGCGCCGACGCTGTCGACATATCGATCGCGCTGCGCTTGGCGCTGTCGCTCAACGGCGTCGAATTTCAGGTGAAGTAATCGGGAAGCCGATCGGCCGGGAATGGCAAAAACCCGACGTGAGTGCCGCCCCATCCTGGATGGCTCAGCGGGGCGCCCTTGTGCCCGCAGGCTGTGCAGCGCGCGTTATTGCGCAGCAGGTCGCTTGACGCGTCCGCACCCCACCGGATGATGAACGTGCCAACGTCATCGGTGCGCCGTGATTGCAGCGCGCACAATAAACCCACGTCCAATGCACCGACTTGCGCAGATCCGCGAACGTGCATGGTTGCGATGGCTGCTCCGAGCGCCGCTGCTGCCGTGCTCGATACCGCTTAGCGTCGCGTAAAGTGAAATCGCCGGGCTCGCCGCTCATGGCGACGATTGAACGTCCGCCGGTAGGATCGAGTCCAGCCGCTAGTGGTCTGATACATTCGGACGATTCCCAAATTGTCCGAAGCAGTTCAAGCTCTGATCATGAGAGCAGGAATTGTCGTGAACGTTACCCGAGCGGATCGCCGTCGGCTTGAGTCGATCATCTCGG